>Ga0079992_124336_pt1 | contig 126144 bp, 111 predicted proteins | sample FaiFalFF_MnMetaG_3_FD_69197 | JGI IMG/M metagenome (GOLD analysis project Ga0079992, IMG submission 69197) | Freshwater microbial communities from Yellowstone National Park, Wyoming, USA - Fairy Falls B (FF_Mn_B) MetaG (SPADES assembly) (version 2) | ecosystem: Environmental > Aquatic >...
CACCCCCGGGCGGTGGAGACCGGCCTGGATCTGGTGATGTTCCACACCGCCGTGCTGTATGAGGTGGCCTACAGCGCCGTCACCCTGATCCAGGCCATCCGCCGCCTGTGGCGGCTGGGGCAGTCCCAGCCGGTCCGGGTGGTCGCCCTGGCCTACGACCACGGGATGGAGGTCCCGGCCTGGGACCTGATCTCCCGCAAGGTCGCCTGGGCCCGCACGGTCTACGGGGACTTCGCCGCCTGCGGGCTGGGGGAGGCCTTCGATGAGGACCTGGACCTTCTGCGGGAGATCGCCCGGCGGCTGGCGCAAGGCAAGCCGCTGGTCGAGGCCGGGCCGGACGGGGAGGGCGAGGCCGTCACCCTGGCCGGCATTGTCCGGCCGATGGCGCCCGCGCCTATCCCGGCGCCGGCGGTCCCGCCGGCCGTTCCGGACGGACCGGACAGCCGGCAGCCGCCGAAGGAGGCCGTGGAGGTCCTGGCGCTGCCGCCGGAGCTGGCGGGGCTGCCGCTCTTCCGGGCGGCCCCGGGCAACGGCCGCAACGGGAAGAACGGGAAGGCGGCCGTCCCGGCGCCGGAGCCGGTGGATCTGTCCCGGGCCGTCCAGGGCCGTCTGTTCTGAGCCTCCGGTCCTTGTGAAGAAGAGGGGGATGGCCGCCAGGCCGTCCCCCTCTTTTGATCCCATCCCAATTCCAAGGAATCCCAATTCCAAGGAGGTGAACAATGGCAAATGTGACCCTCATCTTCAACGGCCATGTCCTCGTCCGGATCCAGGACGTCCCGGACGAGGAGGCGGATCCGGCCCGGATCCTGGAGCGGGCCGAGCGGTCCGGCTTCCTCTCCCGGCTCGAGGAGGAAGCCGGGGCTTCCGGGGAGGATCTGCTCCGGGGCCTGGCGATGGTCCGAGAGGATGGGACGACCCGGACCGTCCACTGGGAGGAGGTCTCCGGGGAGCGCCTGGATCCCCGCGGGCTCACCGGGGTGGTCCGGATCCGGGTCTGGATCGGCCCGGATCTCTTGCTGGGCGAGGACGAGTGGGAGGAGGAGGTCCCGGCCGGCCAGGGCTTTGAGGCCATCCTGGGCCTCATCAGCAGCCACCTCCTCGCCCACGAAGACGAGCTGAGCGAGGAGGAGAAGGAGAGGATCCGCCGCTCCCTGGTCTATGACGGAGAGGGGCGCTGGGAGTGCTTCTGCCACCGCTGCCATGTGGGGTGGGAGCACGACCCGGACGCCGAACCCGGGGGAGAGGGAAGCGGCGAGGAGGAAGAGGAGGCGTAACCCCACATCGGGGGCCGGGCCAGCGCCCGGCCCCCGCTTTCTTTATCCCATCCTCACCTCAGGAGGTGTGCGATGAAGAAGCGAGTGCGTCTGATCATCACCGAATACCTCCGCGACCGGGACGAGGTCCGGGAGGCGAACCTCCCGGTCGACGAGGCCTTCGAGCGGGCGGCGACGGCCATCCTGGCCTTTCTGGCCATGGAGTGGCTGAGCTGGACCCAGAAGGACGACGGCTGCCCGTGGGAGTGGAGGAGCGCCGACGGGCGGCTTCGCGTCCTGGCGGTGCCGCCGTCGGACTCCTCCCCGAAATCCGCCGCCGTGATCGTGGACACAGAAAACGACATCGCCCTGGCCCGCATCGTCGACGTCCCGGAGTGGGCGGACGACGCCCTCATCCTGCGGGCGGCGGAGCGCGCGGGGCTCCTGGAGCATGGGTTCTACGAGGAGGTCCCGCGCGGCGTTCTCACGGTGGTCCGGGAGGCGAGCGCCGGCCGGGAGGACCCGGACGTCCCGACGGTATCCTGGGCGGACATCCCGCCCGTCCGCCTCTTCGTCTGCGGGCCGGACCCGGCCCAGTGGTGGCATGACGTCGTCCCGGCCCGGGAGGCGGCCCGGGTCATCGTGGAGGTCATCCACGAGCACCTGGGCCGGGAGCACGAGCCGCCGGAGGAGCCGGCCGCGGGCGATCTCGAGGCCATCCGCTCCCTCGTGGAGCGGGAGGAGAGCGGGGAATGGGAGTGCCCCTGCGGGCAATTCCGCCTGCAGTGGGAAATCCCCTGAGGGCTGCTCTGCGGCGGGGATGAATCCCCCGCACAGAACGGCCCGGGCCGGGGAGCCGGATCCGATGGGGGAGGGAAGGGGAAGGAAAGCCCTTTCCCTCCCCCTTCATCTTGAGAAAGGAGGCGAACATGACCTGGATGCGGATCATTGTGCAAAACGGGGGATTCGTCTGGGAGGCGGTCCTCCCGGCCGAGGAGGCGGTTCGGGAGGCCTTCGAGGAGATCTGCGCCCATCTTCGGGCCCACTGGCGGGTGTGGGGGCCCGGAGGGGCGGGGGAGACGGCCTGGGAGTTCCGCTGTCCGGATCCCGGGAAAGCCTGCCCCGGCGGCTTCTCCGTCCGGGTGGAGCCGGCGGAGCCGCCGCCGACCTGCCGGATGTACATCCTGGCGGCGGACCCGGAGGACCCCGACGGCCCGGCGGAGCTGTGGGCTGTGTTGACGGGTGTTCCGGTGGGGATCCCGCCGGAGGAGGTCGAGGCGCAGGTCCGGAAGGCGGCCGGCCGGATCGAGGGCCTCCCGGATCCGGAGCTCTTCGTGGCCCGGGTGACGCCCCGCCGTCCCCTGGATGCCAACCCGGACGACCCGGAGGTGTACAGGGTCTCCTGGGAGGCGGTGCAGGAGGCCGCGCGGGACGCCTCCGCATAGCCGCCTCGGCGGGGGAGGGAAGAGGATTCCCTCCCCCGCTTCTTTTTTTGTCCTCGCGAGGTTTGCAAAAACTAATCTTTTTGATCGCCCTGCGCCTCCTCCAGGGCCCGGCGGATCTCGTGGGGCTGGGCCCGGGCGTAGCGCAGGGTGGTGGCGGGGGAGCGGTGGCGCAGGACGGCCTGGACCTTGGCCAGGTCCACGCCCCGGCGCAGCAGCCGCCGGGCCAGCATCCGCCGCAGGTCGTGGGGGGAGGCGCGGAAGCCGGCCTCCCGGGCGGCCGCCGTCAGGATGTTCCAGGCCTGCTGGCGGCTGAGCCGCCCCAGGCGGTGGCGGCCCAGGGAGACGAAGACGAACGAAGCCCGCCGGGCCAGCCGGGGGTGCAGCTCCCGGAGGGCCTCGCGCCAGGCGGCCAGGGCCCGGCGGACGTCCTCGGGCAGGGGGAACCACTGCTCCTGGCGCCCCTTGGCTCGGATGCGGGCCTCCCGGCGGACGCTCCCGTCCTCGGCGAAGACGTCCTCCGTCCGCAGGGAGAGGGCCTCCGAGACCCGCAGCCCGGTCCGGGCCAGAAGGAGGGCCAGGGCGTAGTCCCGCATGGCCCGGGCGCGCTTTCGGGGCGGGCCGTCGATGCGCCGCCGCAGAACCTGAAGCAGCCGGCCCAGAAGATCCGGGTCCGGCCCCAGGGGCGGGGCGGCGGCCTCCTCCCGGGCGCGGCCCCGCATCGCCCGCTCGTACGCGCGCGCCCGGGTCCAGGCCGGGGGCAGGGCCTCCCGCAGGTCCAGGTAGTCCAGGAACCGGCGGAGCACGGTCATCTTGAAGGCGACCGTGCTCGGCCGAAGGCCCCGCTCCCGCAGGGCCTGGCGGACCCCCAGCAGCACCCCGGGGTCCCGGAAGAGATCGGGTCGGGCCTCGAGGAGGTCCAGGAAGTCCCGCAGGGCCGCGGCGTACAGGGCCCGGCTCTCCTCGGTTGTCTGGATGCCGGCCAAAAAGGCGTCCGCCATCTCCTCCAGGCGGGCCAGCTCCATGGGCGCTCCCTCCTTCTTTTTTCCCGGAGTATTTGACAAAATTATGCATTTTGTCAAATCACCCCATGGCCCCCGCCGCGCCTCCTCTCAGCGCAGGAGCCGGGCCAGGACCACGAGGGAGATCCCCAGGGCGTTGGCCAGGGCGCCATACCGAAGCGCCCGCCACCCGCGGCTCTCCCACCCGGGGGCCTCCCGATCGGCGGCCCAAAGCGCTCCCCCCGCCAGGCCGACCATCCCCAGGGACGCCCAGCCGAACGCCCGGGCCACCCAGGCCGGCGCGCCGATCATCCCCAGCAGAAAGCCGACGCCGGCCAGGCCCTCGCTCAAAAGGATCGTCCACCAGAAAAGATCTCCGGCCCTCATCTTCCCCTCCCGCTCTCCGGATACCCGCAAGGTGTTCCCAATGCGGAACCGCCATCCCGTATCATCCGGGAAAATGTTCCCGAAACGGAACCGTCGCGTCCTGTTCCCGCAAAATGTTCCCAGAACGGAACCGCCGCTCCGGACGCCCGCAAAATGTTCCCGGAGCGGAACTGTCTCTCTCTGGACAATCCGGAAAATGTTCCCGGAACGGAACCGCCCCATTCCGAGGCGCCCGGGGAAAACGCTCCTCAAGCGGAACCGCCGCATCCTGGATGTCCGAAAAATGTTCCGCATGCGGAACCACCACATCCCTGGCTTTCGCAAAATGTTCCCAACTCGGAACTGCCCCATCCCCGGCGCTGCAGGAAATCGCGTCTCTCTCCCCTACCCGAGCAGCCCGAGCAGCGCCAGCGCCCCTCCCAGGGCCAGGAAGGGGCCGTAGGGGATGGGGGTTTTTAACGCTGCCCGCCGCGAGAGCAGCAGCCCCAGGCTGAAGGCCCCGGCTAGCAGAGCCCCCCACGACAGCGCCCGCAGGCCCTGAGGGAAGCCGGCGGTCAGCCCGATGAAGGCCGCCAGCGTCGCATCCCCTCCCCCGATCCCGCCCCGGGTGACCACGGCCAGCCCGAAAAAGAAGATGAAGGCGCCGACGCCCATCCCCCAGGCCCCGATGGCGCCCCCCTCCAGCCACGGGGAGACCGGGGCCGCCAGGGCCGCCAGGGCGATGGCCGGCAGCATCACCGCGTCGTAGATCCGCCGATGCTCCAGATCGGTGACGACCACGAGGGCCAGGATCGTCAGATACAGGGCGCAGAGGATCCCCCGGGGGGAGAGGCCGAAGCGTCCCAGGGCCAGCGCCCACAGCAGCGGCACCCCCGCCTCCAGGGCCAGCTCCCGGGCCCGCGGCCGCCGCCCGAAGCGAATCCACGCGGCCCAGGCGGACCGCAGCCGATGGGGAAGAACCCGGCGGGCCGGCAGGGCATCGGCCAGCCCGTTGGCCAGCATCCCGAGGGGCCATGCGAGGATCAAAAAGAGGGTCCAGAACGGCATATCCGGTTCGCTCCGGTGTGGATGCCCCATCAGGTGTGTCCCAATTTTGTCGGGCCTCGCCGCGTTGTAGGACAACTGCTCGCAGTTGTCCTACGATTTTGGGACACACCCTGCCCCATCGGCGGCCTTGTAGAAGCCATGGCCCCATGCTATAATGGAAGCGCCTGGCGAGAAACTGCCGGGCCCGGAACGATGGTTCCCATCGGATCCAAAGGGACATGGATATGGGCTCGCCTGGAGCGAAAGCAACCGGGAGCGCCTGGAACGGCGCTCTTCTTGTCTCTGGAGAGGGAGACCCCCTTTCACCCCATTGATTTCGCAGATCAGAGAGGATCTATGAGCGAGCAGCCCATCTATCTGACCCGTGAAGGCTATCAGAAGTTGCTGGAGGAGCTGGAGTACCTGCGCACCGTTCGTCGTCAGGAAGTGGCCCGGCGGCTGAACCTGGCGATGGATGAGGGCAACTACGACGAGAACGCGGAATATGAGGCGGCCAAGAACGAGCAGGCCTTTGTGGAAGGCCGCATCATGATGCTGGAATCCATGCTCCGGCGCGCGGTGATCATCGAGGAGACCACCGGGCCCAAAACCTTCGTCACCCTGGGGAGCTGGGTGACCATCCAGGAGGAAGGGGGATCCACGCCGGAGCGTTATCAGGTGGTGGGCTCCGCCGAAGCCGATCCCTCCCAGGGGCGGATCTCCAACGAGTCCCCGCTGGGGCAGGCGCTCCTGGGCCACCGCGTGGGCGATGTGATCACCGTGAACGCCCCGGACGGCGTTCTCCGCTTCCGCATCCTCCGCATCGAGTAGGCGCCCGCCATGGCCCTCTTCCGGGATATCGTCCGCCGCCGTCTGGAGAAGGTCGCCCGGTTGCGCGCCCAGGGCATCGACCCTTATCCGCCCCGCTGCCGGCGCACCCATACCAGCGCCCAGGCCATCCAGGCCTTCCTGGCCGCAGGGGGGCAGGAGGACGCGGTGGCGGTGGTGGTGGCCGGCCGCCTCACCGCCATGCGGGTTATGGGGAAGATCACCTTCGCCGACATCCAGGATGGGGCGGGGCGCCTCCAGCTGTTCCTCCGCTACGATGACCTGGGAGAGGAGCGTTATCGTTTCTTCCAGGAGATGTTCGACCTGGGCGACTTCATCGAGGCGGAGGGGACGATGATGCGCACCCGGACCGGGGAGATCTCCCTGCGGGTCCGGGACTTCCGGATGCTGGCCAAGGCCGTCTATCCTCCGCCTTCCCGCTGGCACGGCCTCAAGGATGTGGAGACCCGTTACCGGCGGCGTTACCTGGACCTGATGATGAACCCGGAGGTCCGGGAGATCTTCCGGACCCGGGCGGCGCTGATCCGGGCTATCCGGACGTTCCTGGACCAGCGGGGGTTCCTGGAGGTGGAGACCCCGGTGTTGCAGCCGATCTACGGCGGGGCCTCGGCGCGGCCTTTCGTAACTTATCACAATGAGCTGAAGCAGCAGCTCTATCTGCGCATCAGCTTCGAGCTGTATCTCAAGCGCCTGCTGGTGGGGATGTTCGAGCGAGTTTATGAGATCGGCCGCGATTTCCGCAACGAGGGGATTTCCTTCAAACATAACCCCGAGTTCACCCAGATGGAGTGCTATATGGCCTACGCCGATTACCAGGACATGATGCGGCTGGCCGAGGAGATGATCGCCTTCGCCGCCGATCAGGTCCTGGGCCGTCGCACCCTGACCTACCAGGGCCATGAGATTGATCTCTCCCCGCCATGGCGCCGCATCCCCCTGCGGGACGCCCTGCTGGAGTTCGCCGGGATCGACATCGCGCAGCATCCCACCCGCGAATCCCTGGCGGAGGCCATGGCCGCCCGGGGCATCGAGGTGGATCCCCGGGCCAGCCGGGGCAAGCTGATCGACGACCTGATCTCGAAGTTCGTCGAGCCCAACCTCATCCAGCCCACCTTCGTCTACGATTACCCGCGGGACATCTCGCCCCTGGCCAAGGCCCGCCCGGACGACCCGGAGACGGTGGAGCGGTTCGAGGGGTTCATCGGAGGGATGGAGATCTGCAACGCCTTCACGGAGCTGAACGATCCCCTGGACCAGGAACAGCGGTTCCTGGAGCAGGGGCGGGCCCGGGAGGCCGGGGACGAGGAGGCCCATCCCCTGGATGAGGATTACCTGGATGCCATGCGCTATGGGATGCCGCCGAACGGTGGGTTGGGGCTGGGGATCGATCGCCTGACCATGCTTTTCACCGATCGCCGCTCCATCCGTGAGGTCATCCTCTTCCCCCATCTCCGACCTCGGGAGCGCCGCCTGGATGAGGCGGAGCTGGAGGAGCTCACGGCCGCGCCGGAAACCGGAGGCGGCCAATAGGGATCCGGGCGCCTTCGCTGACCCGGCAAGGGGGACGCGATGCATGCCCACGGAAACAGCGGTTCCGCCCGCTTCGTGGCCGACACGATGCTCGGCCGCCTGGCCCGCTGGCTGCGGATCCTGGGGTATGACACCCATTATGACCCCGCTCTGGACGACGACGCGCTGCTGCGCATCGCCCAGGCGGAGGATCGGATCCTGCTCACCCGGGATCACGCCCTGGCCCGTCGGGGAGGCCCCTCGGCCTTCCTGATCGATCACGATGACCTGCTGGCCCAGCTCCAGGCCATCCGCCAGCGCTTCGGGGACCCCCCGGATGCGCCCTTCTCCCGCTGCCCGGTCTGCAACGCGCGGCTGGTCCCCGTGCCCCGGGAGGCGGTGGCCGCCTATGTCCCGGCCTTCGTCTGGCAGCAGCACGAGCGCTTCCACCGCTGTCCCAGTTGCGACCGGATCTACTGGCCGGGCACGCACTTCGAGCGAATGCAGGCTGTCCTGCGGGCGCTGCAGATCCGCTGCGCTCCCCTGGAGGACCATGAGGGCCTCAGATCCTCCCCCTGAGGGGCCGATGCGCGCGATCCGGCCGGGCTTTCCCATGTGGCTCCGGTTCGGGGAGTGGGAGATGACGCCGGTGCTGGCCGCGGCCTGGATCGGGAGCGGAGGGACCGCCCCGCTCCCCTGGATCCTGGGGGCCTGGCTGCTCGCCGAAGGGAGCTGGCAGGCGCTGCGCTGGCTGTTCCTCGCCGCTCCCTGGGAGCGTCTGCCGCGTCGCCCTCCGGAATCGCTTTCGATCTCTCTGCCCTATATGCAGCCGGGGAGCCCGGCCGAAGTCGTGATCCGGGAGGTAGCCCGGCTGGCCTGGGGGGTCGTCGGGCGCGCGCAGGAGGCGCCCGAGCTCCCAGCGGCCCTGATCACCGCCCTGGTCACAGGAGGGCTTGGGCTCCTCCTGACCGGATGGCCGGGAGGCTGGTTGACCCTCGGCACGGGCGCCGCGCTGGCCCTGGCCCGACGTCTCCCCCGCTTCCGGGGAGGCTTCGAAGGGCTGGTGCGGGGGACCTTCCCCTGGTGGCTGGGGATGGCCGGGGGCCATTCAACGCTCCCCGCGTGGCTGGTGGGGCTCCCCATCGGCCTGCTGGCCGCAGACCTGAGGACCTCCCTCGCGCGGTGGGGCGCATGGGCCCTTTGGGTGGCATGGGCCGTGGCCCTCGGACACGCGCCCGGCGCCTATGGCCTGGCCCTGGTCGGCCTGCTTCTGGAGGAGCGACAAGGGGCGTGGTCCCCTCCCGCCCGCCGGCTCCTCTGGATCCTCGCCCTCGCCCTGGCGGCCTGGGTGTTGCGCGCCGCCTGAGCTTTCCCCAATGGAGGCGGGATGCGCTGGAAGATCCGGCCGGAGGATTTCCGGGTGGAGGAGCGGGTGGCGCTGTCGATCGAGCCCAGCGGCCCCTACACCCTCTACCGGGTTCGCAAGTGGGGACGGACCACCCTGGAGGTTCAGGCGGAGCTGGCGGCGCGGCTTGGGGTGCCTCAGCGCGCAGTGATCTTCCCCGCTCTCAAGGACCGATGGGCGATCGCTGTTCAGATCGCCGCGATCCGGGGTCAGGGGCCGGAGCGGATCCGGGGCCCCGGCTTTGAAGCGGTGCGCATCGGCTATGCGTCCCGTCCTCCCCGACCGCAGGACCTTCGAGGGAACCGCTTCTGGGTTCGGTTGCGGGCGCTGACCCGGGAGGAGCTCGAGGGGCTTCCCCAAGTGGCTGCGGAACTGGCCGCGGAGGGCTTCCCCAATTACTTCGATGACCAGCGGTTTGGCTCCTGGAGCCCGGAGATGGGGTTCGTCGGACGGGCGCTGCTCCGAGGCCAGGCCGAGGATGTCCTCCGGATGGTGCTCGCGGTTCCGATGGCGGGGGATCCTCCGGCGATACGGGCCTTCAAAGCGGAGGCCCGGGCGCGCTGGGGGGATTGGGCGGCGTTGTTCGCCCACGCCCCGCGTCCTTCTATGCAGCGGAGCCTGCTCACGTTCCTGAAAGATCATCCGACGGACCTGCGCGGGGCGGTGCGGCGGATCCCTCTGCGGCTGCGGCTCCTGTGGGTGGATGCGTATCGCGCATGGCTCTGGAACCGGGCGGTCGGTTATGGGCTGGGCCCGGAGGCCCGCCATCGGGTTCTCATCCGTGGGGAGGAATTCCCGCTTCCCGATCGCGCGCCTCCTGAAGCCCAGGGCCTTTTCGCGCTTCCGCACCGGCGGGCGCGCGATGCCCCGCCCTGGGCGGAGGCCATGGCCCGGGTGCTGGAGGAGGAAGGGCTTTCCCTGGCGGATTTTCGACGGGGGCCGCTGCTGGAGGAGGCGCCTCCGCCGACCCGGCGCCCCATCTGGTGCCGCCCCGTCTTCCTGGAGCTCCGGCGTGAAGCGCCGGAGGCCGGCGAGGCGATCCTGTGCTTTGAGCTGCCGCCCGGCAGCTATGGCACCCTCCTGCTCAAAGCCCTGGCGGCGCGCCTGAGCCCCTGTCAACGGTGACCAGGGTCCTCTTTGTGGAGATGAACTTCGGATTTTCACATCGGAGCGGTTGACCGGCGGTGTTGCGCTGTGTTATAGTTTTAAGGCACATGCCCCTTCTGGTGAAGACAGCCCGGATTGTTCGTTCCGGCTGTGGCAACCGTGCGAATCCGGCAGGCTTTCCGCGTGAGGAGGCGCGTATGGCGGAGGCGCAGGCGATCCCGACGGCGGCGGCGCCGGGCATCACCCGGCGGGAGTTTTTGACCTACGTGTGGGCGGCCTCGATGGCCCTCTTCATGGCCGAGCTGGGCGGCGTCAGCGTCCTCTTCGCCCTGCCCCGCTTCAAGGTCGGCGAGTTCGGCGGCGTCTTCCCCTTCGGGCGGGCAGGGGAGGTGTTGCCGAAGGTCGGCGAGGGCCCCAAGGAGTTCCCCGAGGCCAAGATCTGGCTGGTGAACACCGAGAAGGGGATCCTGGCCATCTACAAGGTCTGCACCCATCTGGGCTGCCTCTACAAGTGGGTGCCGAGCAACTTCCGCTTCGAGTGCCCGTGCCACGGCTCCAAGTTCCAGCTGGACGGAACCTTTATTGAAGGGCCCGCCCCGCGGGACCTGGACCGCTTCGTGATCTATCTGAAGGACGCCAGCGGCCGGGTTGTGGCCCAGACGGATCCCGAGGGGAACCCCCTGCCGGTGCCGGACCCGAACCTGACCATCGAGGTGGACACCGGCCGGAAGATCCTCGGGAAGCCGGCCGTGAAGGGCCAGGCGTAAAGGGTTTACCCAGAAGATCGAGGTCGAAGGAGGGACGCAATGGCGTTGCGCTGGCCGGAGCCGATCCCCACGTTGCAGAAGGAGGTCCGGCAATACGGGTGGCGCCGGGTCATTTTCATGCACCTGGACGAGCTGGTGACCCGGGTTACGGCAGGGATCCCCCTGACGGAGGTGCGGAACATCATCCGGGGCGAGCCCCCGCCCCGGCCCAACCCCCGGGTGAAGCCCCACACGGAGGGCTTCATCCTGCACATCAAGCCGTCCTTCTACCACGAGGCGGTGACCCGGCTCTACCCCACTTTCCGCCTGGGGCTGCTGAGCTTCTATCTCTTCCTCATCGAGACCATCACCGGCATCTTCCTGATGATCTTCTACACCCCCTCGCCCCTCGTGGCCTATGAAAACATGCTCCGCATTCTGAACAACGTCCCCTTCGGCCAGCTGATGCGGGACATCCACCGGCTGGGGGCGGAGGCCATGGTGGTGGCGGTGATGCTCCACATGCTGCGGACGTTCTTCACCGCCTCCTACAAGCGGCCCCGCCAGTTCACATGGGCGACGGGGGTGCTCCTGCTGGTCTTCACGCTCTTCCTTTCCTTCAGCGGATATCTGCTGCCATGGGACCAGCTCTCCTACTGGGCGGTGACCATCGGGACGAGCATGGCGGAGGCCACGCCGCCGCCCGCCCTGGGCCGCATCGTCAACCTCATCCTGCGCGGGGCGCCGGACATCGGGGCGGCGGGGTTGTTGCGTTTCTACCTGCTCCACGTGATCTTCCTCCCGCTGCTGTTGTTCTTCGTTTTCTTCGTGCACTACTACAAGGTGGTGCGGCACGGCCTCTCCCTCCCGCCGGAGATGGAGGCGGTGGGCGATGACACCGCCCGGAAGGTCCCGCCGGAGAAGCGGGTGCCCTACATCCCGGACATCGCCATCCAGGAGGCCCTCTGGGGCATCGCCCTGATCGCCTTCCTGGTGATCGGGTCGGCTTTCTTCTTTGACGCGCCCCTGGAGCAGCACGCCGATCCGTTGAACACCCCGCTGCACACCACCGCCCCGTGGTATTTCCTGTGGCTCCAGGGCCTGCTGAAGGATCCCTTCCTGCTGGCGCTGGACCGGCTGGGGCTCCCCCGGCCGCCCGCCACGATCTACAACAGCAAGACGTTCATGGGGGTGATCCTCCCCGGGTTGATCCTGTTGTTCCTGCTGATCATGCCCTACCTGGACTTCAATATCAGCCGGCGCTACCGGGACCGGCGCAAGGCTCTGGTGGCCGGGCTGGTCGGAGTGGCGGCCTGGACCGTGCTCACCTACATGGGCACGCCGGCCTTCGCGGTCACCTCTTCCGCGGACGTGGAGGTCCTCCAGGAGTTCATGCCCCTGAACCCGGATCCCCTCTATGGCGAAGGGCGGGTGCGGACCATCCCCTATGAGCAGTTGGTCCCGGGCACCTATGACACCCGCAACCTCCAGCCTCCGGCGGACGCCCCGAAGTTGGCCCATGTCTTGGAGGAGCTCAAACATCGCATCGAAGGGGATCCCCATCTCCCTCAGGGCTATGCCCTCGTGCGCATCCGAGAGGTCCAGCCGGGGCTGAAGCGGTTCGAGATCGCGATCTACTGGACCAAGACGAAGAACGGCCAGCCGGTCCTGGATCCCGAAGGCAAGCCGGTCATCGAGGAGTCCAAACGGGCGATCTATCTCCATCGGGATAGTGGTCACGGGGGAGAATAAGCGTCCGACAGTGGGTTCGATCTCGATGCGCAGCTGAATCACCGGAGGGGATTCGATGTTCGATCTGGCCACCCGTCGGATCATCGGCGCGACGGTTCTGATGCTGGCTACGGTGATCACCATCGGCATGGTGTGGCTCACCGAGGAGCAGCGCATGGCCCGGTTCGAGGCCATGCACAAAGCCAAGGCCATCGAGAACGGGGCGCTGCTCTACGAGCAATACTGCGCCACCTGCCACGGCCCGGAGGGGGAGGGCGTCCCCGGGAAGGGCCCCAGCCTCAACCCGGGCGTGTTCCAGCATTATGAGCAGCTCAAGGCCCAGGGCTACGCCAACTCCCTGCGCAACTTCATCAAGCTGACCATCGCCGCCGGCCGCCCCATTCGGAGCACCTATCGCTCCGAGGAAGTGTATGCAGAGGCCATGCCCGCCTGGTCCCAGGACTTCGGGGGGCCCATGCGGCCGGACGAGATTGAGAACTTGGTGGAGTTCATCCTGAACTGGCAGGCGGCCGGGCCTGCGCCGGCCCCTACGCCGTCCTTCACGGCCGTGGGCTCGGACCTCACCCAGCCGTTGCCGCCCGGGGACCCGAAGCGGGGTGAGGCGCTGTGGAACCAGGAGGTCAAGCAGGCCAGCGGCATCGCCGCCTCCTGCAAGGCGTGCCACAGCCTGAAGCCGGGCGAGGCCCTGGTCGGCCCCTCCATGGCCGGGATCGCCACGCTGGCGGCGGAGCGGATCCGGGCGCCGGATTACAAGGGCCAGGCGAAGACTCCCGAGGAATACATCCGCGAGTCCATCCAGCAGCCCAACGCCTACATCGTGGAGCCGGACAAATACGCCGCCGCCCCCGGCGTCTCCAAGATGCCGGCCACTCTGGGCAACCAGATGTCCGCCCAGGACCTGGCCGACCTGATCGCCTTCCTGATGACGCTGAAGTGAGGGCTGTGACGCAAAGAAAGCCGGGCGGGATCCTCCCGGAGGCCCGCCCGGCTTTGTCTTGGATTCAGGGATCCGGAGCGTGCGCTTCAGCCGACTTCCTCCCTGGAGGCGGAAGCTTTCTCCAGGAGCCGCCGGTAGGTGGCCTGTAGCAGAAGGGCGTCTTCCTCCAGGTTAGGGCTTTCGCAGAGCACCCGGCCCTGCGCCCCCAGGTCGATCAAGGCCTGCAGCAGCTCCTCATACCGCAGGTCCGCCTCCTTCAGGTTCAGGTGATGGCGCTCGCCCTTGCGGGTGTAGGCGATGCCGGAGACATGGATGTGGAGGTCCTGGAGGCCCCGCGGGCCCAGACCGGCGGCCACCCGCTTCAGCGCCTCCACGAACTCCGCGTAGGAGTTGAAGGATCCGTCCCCGGCCCGGGCGTGCAGATGGGCGAAGTCCACGCACGGGAGCACGCCGGGCACCTCCCGGGAGAGCTGGATCACTTCATCCAGGGTGCCGAAAAGGGCGGACTTGCCCATGGTCTCGGGGCGCAGGGTGACGTCCACTCCCTCCTCCCGAAGTTCCTCCACGATCTCCTGCAGGCGGCGGCGAACCGTCTCGTAGGCCCGCTCCGGCCGCGCTCCCTGATATGCGCCGGGATGGAACACGATGTCCCGCGCTCCCGCCCGGAAGCCGGCCCGGGCCGCGGCCATCAGGCGCTCCTTGCTGGCCCGATAGCCCGCTCGATCCCTGGCGTTCAGGTTGATGAAATAGGGAGCATGGACGCTGAGGGCGATCCCCAGGGCAGCGGCGGCCTCCCGGATGCGCTGGCAGGTCTCCTCGGAGACCCGCACGCTGCGCACCCAGGCCAGCTCCAGAGCCCCCAGCCCCAGCTCGTGGATCCGCTGGATCCCTCCCACCGTGCCCCCCGGCCGGGGCGGGGTGGAGAGGGGATTGCCCACCGTGCCGAAGCGCAACATGCTCATCGGGAGAATCCTCCTGGGCCGGGCTCGGTCCAATCCGGCGGCGCCGCAACGATCGACATGGCCACCCCCATGATACGCCATGGGCTGGCGTCCGGCGCCGCAGCGACAAAGAGAAGCCCCCACAGTGGGAGCCGGGATCTTGTCCTCAACGGGTTGGGCGGAAAAAGGGGATCCCGCGGGAGCGGGGGCCTTCACTCGACGGAGAGGATGCGGAAGGTCAGGGTGCCCGCCGGCGCCTCTACAGTCACGACATCGCCGGGCGCCCGGCCGAGCAACGCCTGACCCAGAGGGGACTCGTAAGAGATCTTGCCCTGGGTGGGATCCGCCTCCGCGGGCCCCACCAGCACATACACCTCCGGCGTGCCGCCGTCCTCCGCGATGGTCACCCGGGAGCCCAGACGCACCCGGCCATCCTCGGAAGGCTGGGGCTCGATGAGGATCGCGTTGTTGAGGATGGCCTCCAGGACGCGGATCCGGCCCTCGATGAAGGCCTGCTCCTCCTTGGCCGCGTGATAGTCCGCGTTCTCCGAGAGATCGCCCTGCTGGATGGCGAAGCGCAGACGCTCAGCGATCTCCCGGCGCTTGACCGTGCGCAGATACTCCAGTTCCTGCTCTAACTGGCGCTTGCCCTCGGGGGTCAGATACGTCGGCCCCACCGTCGCCATCGGGTTCCCTCCTGCAGCCTTCAGGCTCCTCCCTCGCCCCGGGTGGACTCAGGGGCGAGCGGGAACAAAAAGGGCAGGAAGTGCGGGGCACTTCCTGCCCCTGCGCCTTGAATTATACCCGCCCGAACGGGAGGGAACAAATCCTCCTGAGGCCTCCCCTCAGTCCGCCTCCACCGCGCTGCCGTCGCCCCCGGCGATGGCGGGGTGGGGCTCCGGGAGGGGTTCCCAGCGCCCGGCCAGGCGCTCGGCCACTTCCGGCAGGGTGGTGTATTCCATCTCCTCCATCGGCAGCCGATGGGGCTCGAAGGGGCCGTGGCGGCGGAAGTGGTCCGCGATCACGTTGCACAGCCGCCGGGCCTCATCGAAGGCCGGATCGTCGAACATGTCCCGCGGCCCGACCAGCCGGCCATCGGCCAGCTGGAAGCCCAGGGCCACCACCCGCGGCGGGCCGTCGAAACGGGTGCACTTGGCGTATTGCAGGGGCACCGGCATCAGCGGCCCGTAGTGGGAGCCCCGCATCCAGCCTTCTACGATGTGGGGCATGGTGAAGGGCTCCAGGATCTCCCCCACCGCCGGGAAGATCCCCTGGGCCCGCACGATGCACACCGGATCGTCCTTCCCCACGTAATGCCCGGCGATCAGGGAGAGCCGCTCGGTGGAGGAGACCGCGGCGATCTCCCCTTTCTTGGTGTAGACGGCCTTGATCATGTAGCGGCCCGGCGCCCCGATGAAGACCAGCAGGTCATACATCTCCTCGGGGCAGTTGAAGAAGATGCGCTTGTGGCCTTTCACATCGTGGACCTCGAAACGGAAGCCCTCGTGCAGGGCGGGGGAGATCACCAGGCCGGCCGTGTTGAAGGGATCCGCGAACATGCGGAACAAGGGGAGGTTCCAGGCGCCGGCCGAGGTCTTGTCGGCCATGAAGATGATGATCGGCTCCGAGGGGCGCTCGATGAAGGACATCTCCGCCACCCCCGGCCCCATCCCCCGCACGTTCCCCGAGAAGGCGTCGGCGATGAGATCCTGGCCGGCGCCGTAAAGCTTCATCTCCTTGGCCTTGACGGTGCAGCGCTCGAAGGTCTCCCAGGCCAGGCCGTGGACGATGGGGCTGTCGGTCCCGTGGCGGTGGGTCATGATGAGCTGCAGGTCGTCCCCGCACCAGGTCACGTAGTAATCGATGATCACACCCCGGCGCTGGGCCTCCTCCAGATGCTGTCGGGCCAGGGCCACCAGGTCCGTGTGGATCCCCGAGTGGCCCACCATGCCCCCGATATCGGCCTTGATCACGCTGATCGTGATCTCCTGGCTCATCGCGCACCCCCTATTGAAATGTTAAGGAACCCATCGGGGCCCGCAGGCGGCCGCCTGCGTCCCCGGGGCTATCGCCTCCGATATCCTTTCTCCCGGAGCAGGGCGGCGGCCCATTCGGCGAAGGGGGGTTCGAGGGGCGGGACGGGCTCCTCTTCATAGCGAACCCGCAGATCGTAAGCCGCCCGTTCATAGATGGTTTGGAGCAGGCGCCCCAGGTCCACCTCCGGCTCCTCGTCGCCGGGGAGCAGGGGGAGGCGGAAGGTGGGGATGGGGTCGCGGACGGTGAAGACGTAGAGGAGGGCGCGGGGGCGCTGCTCCCAGCGGCTGATCAGGATGCGGTAATGGCCGTCCCGTCCGTCCCCCATCACCGGCATCGGCTCCCCCGCCCGCAGCAAATCGATCTCCACCAGGTGGGTCCGGCTGCGAAGGATTTCCTCCCGCTTTTGGAGGTAAACCCGTCGGCCCTCCCCGGGGGCCTTGTTGGCCGGGGAGAGGATCTCCACCCAGGTCACCACCTGATGGGTTCCCGTCTCCCGCACCACGAGGTAGCGTTCGCGCACTTCCTCCGGCATCGGGAGCTCCACCACGCGGGCCCCGCCGGCCGGGATGGGGATCGACCCGGGGGAGGACGGTAAACCCGAGGGGGCCGCAACCGCCCCATCAGGCCGGGCCGAGAAGGGGTGGGCGCCGCCTTCCGGGGTGAGGAGATACACCCGCTCCTCCACCTCCACGTAGTAACGGGGGCGCAGGATCGGCCCCAGATCATCGGCCAGCCCCACGATCAGCCGGCTGTGAAGCCCCGGCCACAGGGCCGGATGCTCGAGATACGGGTCCATGCCCGGGAACGGCGAAGGCATCCGACCGTCTCCTCAGCGGCTCATGAAACGGCTCACCACCTGAGCGGGGATCGGCACGGTCAACCGATCGCCGATCTTCGGCCGCTCGGGCAGGCTCCCGCTTCCCACAATGATCCCGATGGATGTCCCCTCCGCCTGATGGCTCCGCTCGATCCAGGCCATGCCGGTGAGGAGGCCCTCCGAGTCCATCGCGCAGCTGGTGACGTAGCCGATCACCCGCCCCCGCCGATCCACCACCGCGTCTCCCAGCTTCGGCAGCCGGACCCCCTTCTCGGAGATCCGGAAGCGCACCACCTCCATCGTCCGCTTCGCCTCACGGGCCATGTAGGCCTTCCGCCCGATGAAGAACGGCTTGTAGAGCTTGACGAAGGAGGCGAAGCCGGCGTCGCCGGGGGTGAGATCGAAGGGGCCGGCCAGCTCGTGCCCGTAGAGCGGGAGGCCGGCCTCGGTGCGGGTGCTGTCGCGAGCCCCCAGGCCGCACGGCCGAAGACCGAAGGGCTTGCCGGCGTCCAGCAAGCGCTCGAAGAGGGCCGGCGCCCGGTCCGGATGGACGAACAGCTCATAACCGATGCGCTCACCGGTGTAGCCGGTGCGGGAGATGATGAGGTCGAAGCCCTGGATCTCCGCGCGCAGGACCTGCCCCCGCTGCAGCGCCGCCAGGCGCTCCCCGGTCCGGCCATCGGCCAGGGACTGGAGGATCTTCAGGGACTGGGGGCCCTGAAGGGCGATGTCCACGCGACAATCCTCGCCCCAGCGGCGATCCCGGAGATCCCGCAGGATCACCTCATCGGTGAGCATCGCCCAGGGGCGCTCCCGATCGATCTGAACCTCCCCTCGCGCCACGGCGTTCAGCCAGGCCCAGTCTCGATCGTTGTTGGCCGCGTTGACCACCAGCATGTAGCGGTCCGGCGCCAGAGCGTAGATGATCAGATCGTCCAGCACGCGGCCCTCGGGGTCCAGCAGGTAGGTATACTGGGATTCCCCGACCCGCAGGGCCATCACGTCGTTGGTGGTCACCCGCTCCAGGAAAGCCCGGGCGCCGGGCCCCTGGACCTCCAGCACGCCCATGTGGGAGACGTCGAAGAGGCCGGCGGCGGTGCGGACCGCCCGGTGTTCCTCGCTCACGCTGGTATACCAGACCGGCATCTCCCAGCCGGCGAAGGGGATCATCTTCGCGCCCAGCTCCCGATGGAGCTCATAGAGGGTCGTTCGCTTGAGGGGCGCCCCCTCGGGCTCGGTGTAGGAGAAGGCCGGCAACGGCGTCAGGCGATGGCGGTGGGCCGCATCGACGGCCCGATGGCCGATGAAGAAGGGCTTGTGGATGGCCACGGCGGCCTCGTCGCTCAGGTCCGTCGGGAACCGGGCCTGGGCCCGGGCTGAGACGGCCCGGGGGTCCTCCGCCGGGATCTCCCGCACCCGCAGAGGGCCGGGGAGCTTGGCCCAGATGTCCTCATCGAAACGGACGTAGCCGTCCGAAAGATCCCGCAGCCATGCGGCGACGCGCCCGGCCCGCTCCTCGGGCACCACCAGCCGGAAATCGTCGGGCGCGTCGCGGATCACGTAGGCCGGGCTCATGATCCGGCCGTCGGCCTCCATCAGGAAAGTGGGCGCGCCCTCGCCGACCGGGAGCCCGACCGCCCGCTGGGTGAGGGCCGCGTCCAGGAACTCGGCCGCCCGGTCGCCCCGGATCTCCAGCACCGCCATCCCATCCGCCGCAGGGAGGCGATCGGTGATGAACCAGTAATGAGGGTAGCCGCTTCGGGGGAGCTCCACATCCGCCCCGGCCCGGGCGGCGAGCTCGGCGACTCGCAGTTTCGCCTCCTCCAGGACGTCGAACTCTACCTTGGTCCGGTAGACCAGGTCCCGGCCCACGTAGTAGCGGTGGGGCTTGCAGGCCCACAGCACGTCGGCGATGATGTCCGCCAGGGCCTCGACCTCCGGCTCCCGGAACCCCCGCTGGGTGATCCAGGGGGTCCCCAGGCGGATGCCGCTGGCGGCCCCCGCCCCCGTGTCGCCGGGGATGGTGTTGCGGTTGACCACGATCCCGGCCAGGTCCAGCACCCGGGCCGCCGGGTCGCCCATGAGCGGCGTCCCATCCGGGCCGCGCACCGACTTGCAGTCCACCAGGAGCAGGTGGGTGTTGGTGCCGCCGTAGGGGATGCGGAGGCCGCGCTCAGCCAGGCGCCGGGCCATGGCCTGGGCGTTGCGCACGATCTGATGCTGCAGCTCGCGGAACTGAGGGGTGCGGGCCAGCTTGAAGGCCACCGCCAGGGCGGCGAAGACGTTCACATGGGGTCCGCCCTGCTCCCCCGGGAAGACCGCGCGATCGATCTTCTTCGCCAGGTCCGGGTCCGTGGTCAGGATGCAGGCCCCGCGGGGGCCCATGATGGTCTTGTGGGTGGTGAAGGTGATCACGTGGGCATAACCCAGGGGGTTCGGATAGGCCCCGGCGATGACCATCCCGGCGGTGTGGGCGATGTCGGCCAGCAGATACGCCCCCACCTCATCGGCGATCTCCCGGAAGCGCTTCCAGTCCGGCGCCCAGGGGTAGGAGGTGTAGCCGGCGATGATCATCTTCGGCCGGTGTTGCCGGGCCAGCTCACGGATCTGATCGTAATCCAGGCGCTCCGTCTGGGGGTCCACCGTATACCAGACGATGCGGTAGTGCTTGCCCGAGCGGTTGACCGGCGAGCCGTGGGTGAGGTGGCCGCCGTGGACGAGGGACATGCCCATCACCGTATCCCCCGGCTGGAGGAGGGCTTCGTAGACGGCGTTGTTGGCCGGGGCGCCGGAGAGGGGCTGGACGTTGACGAAGATGCGCTCGGGAGGGATCTCCGGGGTGGCGAAGGCTTCGGCGCAGCGCCGCCGGGCCAGGGCCTCCACGATGTCCGCGTATTCCACGCCCTTGTAATACCGCTGGTCGCTGTATCGCCGGTAGAACCCCAGCTGGTCCTCGTAATCCAGCAGCTCGGCTTCCGTCTGGGTCCGAGTGCGCTCGTGGGGGTAGCCTTCGGCGTAGAGGTTCTGGAACACGGAGCCCAGGGCCTCGCGGACGGCCGCCGGAGCATAGGACTCGGAGGGGATGAGGATGAGCTTGCGGATCTGGCGCTCATGCTCGTAGCGGATCAGGGCGGCCACGTCCGGATCCACTTCCGCCAGTGAACCCCGGAACAGGAAATCCGACATGGGCTTCTCCTTCGCTGATCTCACAAGGGGTGGTTCGCTTTTATCTTAGTGAGGGGAAAAGGGCGCGTCAAGGCGGGCGGACAGAGGACTGCCCCCCCACCTTTTGGGGGATGAGCGGGCATATCGAATGGGAAAAACTTTCCCGGGAGGCGCCCCATGCCGGAACGGCTCAGCGGGCTCGTGAGTGGGCGATGGCTCCGGGGCCGCCCCCGCTCCGTCCGGGGAAGCGCAACTAACGTCCTTTCAGGTGATGGCGCAGAAGGCGGCGCAGCTCGCCGGGCCACGATCCGGAGGGGTGCTGGGATGGGCTTCGGACCACGCGGCGGATGGCGGCGCGGATCTCCTCGGGATCATAGCTTCGGAGGGAGGCCGCCAGGGCCTGGAGGAGCTCCCGCATCTCCGGGGACAGCGGGACGCCCGTCTCCTGATCCAGCTCCGCCAGGGCCAGCAACAGCGCCCGCTCGTCCTCCGAGAGCTCTCTCAACCGCTCCGCCAGACGCCGGAGCTCCTCCGGCGAAAGGGAGGATCCGGATTCGCTCACCGCATCTCCTCCTCAAGCGGATCGAAAGGTCCCTTCCATTTTGTCCTGATCCGCGCAAGCAGCCAACTCTCCCGGGCCCGCAAAATCGTAGGACAACTGCTCGCAGTTGTCCTGCAAAGCGGCCAGGCCCGACCAGATTGGGACACACCCGGGCTCGCCCGGATCCATGGATGCGGAGAGACCGAAACTTCCATAAACGCTAAAATAGAGCCAGCAAACCGTGTGGAAAGCCTGTTTCACGGGAGGAGGGCCAAGATGGCGAGCTTCCGGACCGCGTGGTGGGGGCGCTTTCTCTTCATCCTCATCCTGCTTTCCGGTTGCAGGGCGCCGCCTTCGCCTCCTTCCCCATCCCTGACGGAGACCCGGACGCCTGAGCCGTCCCACACTCCTTCTCCGGTTCCCTCTCCTGCTCCTACGGTTCGGATCCGGTTCGGGGAACCTGTGTGGATCGGACGCGGCGGATTGCGGGCCGCGCGCTTCACCCCCGACGCTCAGTCTCTGATCCTGGGCTGGAGCGTGGGCGTCTCCCGCGTCCACATCCCGGATCTTCGGGAGGAATGGTTCGCGCCCCTCCCCGCCCCGCTGCGGGCCATGGGGATCGATCCGCGCGGGCGGTGGGCGGCTGCGGTGCTGGAGAGCGGAGCCGTCGTCCGGCTTTCCCTGGCCGATGGGAGCGCCCGCTTCCTCACCCCTCTGGCGCCGAACGCTCAGTGGTGCGGCCTGGACTGGTCGCCGGACGGAGAGTGGACCGCAGTCCAGTGCATCGGGCCCTATCGAGGGGATCCCATCACCCTGATCCACTGGGAGACCGGGACGGTCCGGGAGGTGCCGGATTCCCGGATCTCCCCCAGCATCCTCCCTTCACCCTACTGGTCCGGAGATGGACGGGGCGTGTTGCTCGCCGCACTACAGCCCCCCTGCCCACGCTTCCTCGACGTTCAGAGCGGCGCGGTCCGCTGGGCCCTGAGGGTCGGCGAGCAATGCCTCTCCGCCTGGACCCTCGCCTGGTCCCCGGACGGGCGACAGCTGGCGGTTCCAGCCTCTCAGGGGGTGCTCCTTCTGGATGGCTCCAGCGGGCAGGTGGTGGCTCGCCTGCGAGGGGATCCGGTGAGCGGCTTTCCGGCCCTGGACGTCCCCCGCGAGGCCCTCTTCTATGACGCCTCGGGAGAGCGGCTGGCTGCTCTGGGCTCCCACGGGTTGGGAAGCGGCGCGCCCCCGCCGCCGATGCCCACTCAGGTTTGGGCGCTGGGCTCCGGTCGTCGCCTGGGGGCGCGGCCGGTGGGCCCCGGGGATCCAGAGCCCCTCGCCGGGGCCTTCGCAGACGATACGCTGCGCATCCTGTATGAAGACGGGATCCTCACGGCATGGCGCTACGCGCAGGGAGCGGAGGAAACCCTGGGACGGCTGTCCACGGAGGATGGGATGCCGCCGCTGATGATGTCCCTGGATGGGCGCTATGTGGCGGCGAATTTGCGCCACGGTGGCGCGGCGATCTGGGCAGTAGCCCCCTCCGCCACGCCGGTCCGTCGCCTGAACCCGCCGTGGCGTCATCCGGTCCTCAGCCCGGATGGCGCCCTGGTCCTGGTCGCCAACCCGGAGGAGGACATCAGCCATCTGCTGGAGCTCGAGACCGGCCAGCTCCGGCGTGTCCTGCCGGGCGGCCGACGGGGTCCGCAAGGGGCCGCCTTCTCTGCGGACAGGCGGATGCTCGCTTATGGGGACGGGGCACGGGTGCGCGTCGTGCGCCTCCCGGAGGGCACGGAGGAGGCGGTGCTGGAAGGCTTCCCATCGGGGCAGGAGATCCATCTCGTGGTCTGGGCCCCGGACGGCCAGGCCCTGGCCGCTGCCAGCGGGGTCGCCAGCGGAAGCTCGAGCCTGGAGCCCGGCCTGATCCAGATCTGGCGCCGGGGATCTGAGGGACGCTGGGAACCCGTGGGCCGGAGCGTCTCCGTTCGCACGACCTACGCCCGGCCGCTCGTCGCCTTCAGCCCGGATGGAGAACGGGTGGCGGTGGAGGAGATGCCGTCCCTGGAGGCAGGGGCCAGCGCGGTGCGGGTGATCGATCGGCGCAGCGGCGCCGAGACGCTCCGCCTGGCCGAGCACGAGCTGGTGGGATGGCTTGACGCCCGGCGCCTGGTGACCGTCCTGCCCGGGACCTCCGAGCTGTCGATCCGGGACGTCGAAACCGGGGAGCGAAGCTCCCGTCGCTTCCCCCGGACCGGCTCGGAGGTCTTCGATCTGAGCCGCATGCTCATCGTCCAGACCTCAGGAGCGCGAGGCGAGCCTGACATCGGACGCGCGGTGGAGGTGATCGATGGAAGGACCGGGGAGCGCCTCGCACACCTTCATCACGGCAGCGACATCGCCGAGATCCTGTGGTCCCCGGACGGCCGATGGTTGCTCTTGCTGGGAAGCGATGGTGCCCTCCGGGCTTGGCCGGTGATGGAGCCCGCCGGACGACCGGGCGGATGATGGGGGCGCGTGGCGCCCCGAGGTGACGGCACGCTTCCAATGCCGGGCGGCCAGGAAGCGAGTCGATGGGTTGAACGATGAGAGGAGGACCTCGATGTGGGCGAAGCGGGGCTTTTTCATCCTGCTGGTGACCCTGATCACCTGGGCCTGCCGGGGGAGGGCGGAGACGCCTCCGCCTTCCCCTTCTCCTTCCCCAAGCGTTCCACACACGCCGGCGGCGGTGGCTTCGCCGGAGCCTGAGCTGCAACGGCATCGAGCGCCTACCCCGACGGCAACGTCCACCCCGACCCCGCCTCCCTTGCCGGCGGGATGGGCCTGTCGGGGGACCGAGGGGCCGGCCGGCCGGCTCGCCTTCGTCCGGGACGGGGATCTATGGATCCGGGAGCTCCCGGAGGGCGCTCCCCTCCGGCTGACCGCCGGCGGCGGGATGCGCATGCCCCGCTGGTCCCCCTCCGGTCGCTGGCTGGCCGCTCTGGCCCAGGAATCCGAGATCCAGATCTTCGACGCGCAGGGACGCCTCCTCCAGCGCCTTCCCGGCACCGATTTCCGCTGGTCCCCGAAGGAGGATCGGCTGGCCGTGCGGACGGCGGACGGGGCCCTGATGGGGCTCTCCCCCGGGGGGACGCCGCGAACGCTGCTCCCCGCGGGAACGGGGGTGAGCCGGATCGCCTGGAGCCCGGACGGCCGGTGGATCGCCTATTCGGGGTTGAGGGTTCTGGAAGGGGAGAAAGATCTCTACACCGGGCAGCCCGGGGCGCGTTACGCTTTCCTGGGCCGCGTCCGAGCGGAGGGAGGACCTCCTCAGGAGCTCCTCCACGCCGGCCGTCCTTCCGCCTATGGCCTCCTCCTGGCCGGATGGACGCCCGACGGCCAGGCCCTGCTCTATTGGGTGGATCCCATGTTCTCCGGCTCAATCCTCGCGGATGGCGTTCCCTTGCGTCTCCTCCCGGCGCGAGGAGGGCCCTCCCGGTCGCTGACGGTGGAACCCATGCTGGCTTATGAGGATTTCCTCGCGCCCTCGCCCACAGGCGGGGATCGCATCGCGGTGGTGGTGGGAGGATATCGGGGCGCGTGGACCAACAAGCGGCTCCACCTGCTCTCCGCCCGCACCGGGGAGGGCCAGGCGCTGTCCCCCCCGCTCCTCGCCGTCTCTTCCCCCGCCTGGTCGGCGGATGGAACGCGGATCGCGTTCGTGGCCATGCCGGACCGGGGGGATCTGATGGGCGGCGAGGATGCCCGCCAGGGGCTGCTCCAGCGACGTCTGTTTGTGGTGGATGTCGCCGATGAGCCGCAGTGGCGGCAGCTGACCGACGACCCAGCTTATCGGGACGAATATCCCCGCTGGGCCGGCGAGTGGATCCTGTTCGTCCGCCTGGACCGCTGGGATCGAGCCTCGCTGTGGGCGATCCCCGCGGCGGGCGGAACCCCGTGCGGGGTCGTGGAGGCGCTGGATCCCCGCGGGGACTGGTTCGGGTATTACGGCCATCTGGACTGGGGGAACTTCCTGGACGTGTGGTCCCCGCCCGCCTCCGGCCGATGAGGGCGGCGGGGGCGCTCAGCGGGGCAGGCGGGCGGAGGGAGGAACCGACTCCACGATGTAAACGGGCATCCCGCCGATCATGCAGGCGCCTCCCAGGCGCTGGGCGCATCGGGCCCCCGGCAGGAGAACCCGGTAGCCTGTCGGGAGCCCCTCGACCGGAACCGGGCGCCCCAGGCCGTCGACGGCCAGGCGGAGGCTCCCCCGCCGCGCTAAGATCACCGTTTGGGGAGCCGGGACGCGGGACCAGGCGACGCGGACCCAGGCGTCGGCCCGCTCCACCTCCACCACGGCCACCGTGTCGTGGCGGACCCGCGCCGCATCGCGGAGCCGGCCCAGGAGTCGGATGGCCACGCGGTAAGCCTGGAAGGCGGGCCGGGGCGTGCCATCCTCCCGGACCAGCCCGAAGGGCTCGGGGTTGGCGAAGTGATCCGTGGGGTTGTCGATCAGCTTGTAGACCGCCACCCGTTCGGCCCCGGCGGCGAAGGCCAGGGCGACGGCCTGGCCGATGAAGGCGGCCTGCTCCTCCAGGGTGACCCGGAACATCGGGCGGGTCACCGGCCACGTCGGGTCCTCCGAGGGCGCGGCGTTGGTCTCGGTGAGCCAGATGGGCTTGTCGAAGCCGTGGGCCTGCATCCGCTCGTGATGCCAGCGGATCAGGTCGTAGATGCTGTCCGGGTTGAAGTAAAGGTTCACGCACAGCCCATCGAAATACCGGTTGTAGCGGGGCGCCTCCGGATCCTGAGCCAGGGCCTCCAGGAACCGCTCGAAGTAAGGCCGGCGGCCGTAGACCGCGTCCCACCAGTAGGTGAAGGCGCCGAGCAGCACCCGGTTCTCCCGGTTCAGCCCCTTGAGGGTGCGATAGGCCACTCGCACCAGACGGACGAAGTCCGCCTCGCTGCCGCCCCAGGTGTAGCCAGGATAAGCGGGATCCCAGATGTCCGGTTCGTTCCAGATGATCCAGGTGCGGATGTAGGGATACGTGGTGGCCAGGCGGCGGAGGAAAGCGGCCCACAGGTTCTCCGGGCGGCTCTCTTCCTCGTAGAGGCCTCTCGGGACGCCCGGGATCTTCGGGTCGGCCTGGGCCCACCGGGGGGTCCCCAGCACCAGGGCGACGATCTCCCGCCCGGCCCGACGCTCCGCCTCCAGGCGCTCCGCCGGCCACGGTGGGTTCCAGTCCTGCGGGCCGTTCGGCTGGATCTCATGCCAGGCGAAGCGCACCCGGGTCCAGGCGACGCCCAGCTCCGCGGCCCGCTCCGGCGCCTCCGGCGACTCCACCACCCCGAACCGGGGATCCGGCGGCGCGGCGGCCAGCAGGAGAAGGGCGAGAAGGAAGCCGGCGCGGCCCTGCCGGTTACAGCACATCCGTCACCTCATACAGGCGGCGGTATTCCTCCAGGGCGAAGCGGTCCGTCATCCCGGCGATGTAGTCGCAGACCACGCGGTGCAGGTCCCCTTCCTCCCGGATGCGCTCCTGGACCCAGTAGGGGAGCTGTTCGGGCTCCTGGATATACGCCCGGAAGAGGGCTTCGAGGATCCGCTCCGCCTTGGCCTGCATGCGCACCACGTGGGGATGCCGGTAGAGGCGACGGTAGAGGAACGCCTTGAGCTCCCGGACCTTCGCGGCCATCTCGTCGGAGAAGCCGACGAGGGGATGCGGGTGATCGCGGACCTCGTCCGGGGAGCGGGGTTGAACGGCCTGCAGGCGCTGGTCGGTGGCGGTGATCACGTCGGTGACCATCAGGCCGATGAGGCGGCGCACCAGCCGGTAGCGGATCAGGTCGCTGAACCCCCGGCCGTCCCAGCCGATGGACCGCTTGAGCTCCTCCCAGAAGGCCAGGCCCTCCAGGTCCTCGGGCCGGATCAGCGCCGCCCGCAGCCCGTCGTCCAGGTCGTGGGCGGTGTAGGCCAGCTCGTCGGCGACGTTGGCGATCTGGCCCTCCAGGGTGGGGCGGCGGTGGGGCTCGAAGTCGCGGATCATGGGATGATCGTATTCCGTCTCGTGCTTGACCAGCCCCTCCAGCACCTCATAGGTGAGGTTCAGGCCGCGGAACTCGGGGTAGCGCCGTTCGAGGTGGGTCACGATGCGGTAGGACTGGGCGTTGTGCTCGAAGCCCCCGTGCTCCCGCATCAGGCGGTCCAGGGTCTGCTCCCCGGCGTGGCCGAAGGGAGGGTGGCCCAGATCGTGGGCCAGGCAGATGGCCTCCACCAGGTCCTCGTTGACCCCCAGGGCCCGGGCGATGGTGCGGCCGATCTGGGCCACCTCCAGGGTGTGGGTGAGGCGGGTGCGGTAGTAGTCGCCCTCGGTGACGATGAAGACCTGGGTTTTGTGCTTCAGCCGGCGGAAGGCGGTGGTGTGAAGGATACGGTCGCGATCCCGCTGGAAGGCGGTGCGGTAGGCGTGCTCGGGCTCCGGGTAGCGGCGCCCCCGGCTGAGCCGACTGCGCTGGCCGTAGGGGGCGAGGATCTGATCCTCCAGCGCTTCCAGATCCCTGCGGGTGCGCATCGCCGCGACCCTCCCCGAGCGCTCACAGCCCGCGCCGGCTGCGGATGGCCTCCATGGCCCGGCCCAGGAAGGCCTCCAGGCCCATCGCCCCCAGATCCTCCCCGGTCCGCAGGCGCACGGCCACCGTGCCCGCCGCCTGCTCCCGATCCCCCACGATCAGCATGTAGGGGACCTTCTGAAGCTGGGCGTCGCGGATCTTGGCCTGCATCCGCTCGCTCCGGTCGTCCACCTCGACCCGCAGGCCGGCCGCCCGCAGCTTCGCCCCGACCTCCTGGGCGTAAGGGACGTGGCGGTCGGTGATGGGGATGACCACGGCCTGGACCGGGGCCAGCCAGACCGGGAAGGCGCCGGCGTAGTGCTCGGTGAGGATGCCGATGAAGCGCTCGAAGGAGCCGAAGATGGCCCGATGGATCATCACCGGCCGCTTGGGCGTCCCGTCCCGATCCATATACTCCAGCCCGAACCGCTCCGGCATCTGGAAGTCCAGCTGCACCGTGGCCAGCTGCCAGTCGCGGCCGATGGCGTCCTTCACCTGGACGTCGATCTTGGGCCCGTAGAAGGCGCCCTCGCCTTCCTTCAGGCCGTATTCGATGCCCCGGCGCTCCAGGGCCTGGCGCAGGGCCTCCTCGGCGATCTCCCACAGCTTCGGATCCCCCATGGCCTTGGGGGGCTTCGTGCTCAGGAAGAACTCCGGCTCGAAGTCGAAGATGCGGTAGAAGCTGTAGATCAGGTCCAGGACGCCGTCGATCTCCTCCAGGATCTGATCGGGCCGGCAGTAGATGTGGGCGTCGTCCATGGTGATCTGCCGCACCCGCAGCATCCCGTGGAGGGTCCCCGAGCGCTCGAAGCGGTGCAGCCGCCCGATCTCGTTCAGCCGCAGCGGCAGGTCCCGGTAGGAGCGCAGGCGGGAACGATAGATGATCGTGGACTCCGGGCAGTTCATGGGCTTGAGGGAGAACTCCTGCCCCTCCACCTCCAGCAGGAACATGTTCTCCTTGTAGTGCTCCCAGTGGCCGGACTGCTCCCAGAGCTTGCGGTGGACCAGGATGGGGGTGGAGATCTCCTGGTAGCCCCGGCGGTCGTGCTCCTCCCGCCAGAGGCGCTCCAGCTCGCGGAAGATCACCATCCCCTTCGGGTGCCAGAAGGGGGCGCCCGGCGCGATCTCGTGGAAGGAGAAGAGATCCAGCTCCCGGCCCAGGCGCCGGTGGTCGCGCTTTTTCGCCTCCTCCAGCCGCCAGAGATACTGCTCCAGCTGCTCCGGCGTCTCCCAGGCCGTCCCGTAGATGCGCTGGAGCATGGGCCGGCGCTCGTCGCCCCGCCAGTAGGCCCCGGCCACGTGGAGCAGCTTGAAGGCCCCGGGGTGGATCTGGCCGGTGCGCTCCACGTGCGGCCCCCGGCACAGGTCCTCAAAGGTGTCGTGCCGGTAGGTGGTGAGGACGGGCCGCTGGCCGGGCGGGAGCGGGTTGCCGTATTCGTCGGTGCCGCGCTGCAGGATGTCCTCGATGAGCTCCAGCTTGTAGGGCTGATCCTTGAACAGCGCGCGGGCCTCCTCCGGGGTGACCTCCCGGCGGATGAAGGGGTGGTCCCCGGCGATGATCTCCCGCATCCGCGCCTCGATCCGCTCCAGGTCCTCCGGCGTCAGGGGGCGGGGCAGATCGAAATCGTAGTAGAAGCCGTCCTCGATGGGCGGCCCGATCCCCAGCTTGCCCTCGGGGAACATCTCCAGGACCGCCTGGGCCATGATGTGGGCGCAGGAGTGGCGGATCCGATACAGCCATGTGTCCTGATAGGGCACGATCTTCTTCTGCGGCATCCGGTCCTCCTCTCTTCTCCGCCTGGCGCAGCGCGAAGGGCGGAGGGTCTGGAAACAAAACGCGCCTCCCGCCCCATCGGGACGAGAGGCGCGGGCCTCCCGCGGTTCCACCCCATTTCGGCCGCGCCGGGGGCGCGGCCGCCCTCCGGGCCCGTTAACGGGGGCCAGCCGTCCGCCCCTACCCCGGCCGCGCCGGATCGGGGCGGCCCCTCCGGGGTGGTATCCTCCCGGCCGCCACGACGGGCCCTCTCAGCCGGCGGGGCCCGCGCTCTGGCGTGACGGGATCGGAAGGACGTGTCCCCTTCGTCGGGTTGGTCGAGCGGGGGGCCACCCGAGCCTCCCCGCCTCGGAGAAGGCAAAGGCCCGCCCCCGAAGGGGCGGGCGCCCGGCGGATGGGCGGTAGAGGACTCGAACCTCTGACCTCCGCGTTGTCAACACGGCGCTCTCACCACCTGAGCTAACCGCCCACGCCCATGGGAGATTATAGCAGGAGCCCGCGCGGTTCACAAGACCCCGCGCCCCAGGGCTTTCCAGATGTAGGGCAACTGCTCGCAGTTGCCCTACATGTCTTGTGGCCGGATGGGCCGGTTCGGGATGGATCCCATGCGGGCGACCCGCCGGGTCGTCCCTACTCCAGGCGCCGCACCAGGCCGGTGACGCCGCTGACGAAGAGCGTGGAGAGGAACCAGCCGGCGGCGATGTGGATCCAGAGGTAGATCCGGACGAGGGCCCCGAAGGGCTTGCCGGCATCCGGAAGCCAGAAGCTCTCCTGGTGGAGATCCACGATCGGCAGGAACGCGTCCAGGCTGTAGAAGAGGGCCTCGAACCGAGGGTAGTCCGGGGGGATCGTCCCGCCGGCGCGATAGAGGGGGTCCGTCAGGATCTCCGGGGAGGAAGGAGCCATCAGGCCGCGGGCGTTCGCCCATCCGAAGATCAGGGCGCCGGCGATCACGAAGGCCAGGCTCCAGAGAAGGGCTCGCCCCGAGCGATAGCCGTGGCCGATGGTGATCCCCAGGATCCGCCGGGTGAGCCGGCCCCACCAGCTTAACTTTCCATGGCGGATGAGGTCCTCCTGCTTGGCGATCAGCACCTCCACGGCATCCGCCTCCCGGCCCATCCGGCGGAAGACCCGGGCCAGCTGGTCGTAGGGCTGGGGCCGGAAGTCGGGGAGCTGGCGTCGGAGCCATTCGAGGCGCCGCCGGGCGTCCGTCGGGGTTTGATCGCCGGCGAACCCTTCGTATTCCAGGCCGTCGATCCGGAGCCGGCCCCGTTGTGGCCAGCTGCCTTCATCGTCCTCGATCACCCCGAGCCGGGCATGCTCCAGGTTAAGGGCGATCCCGTTCGGATTCTCGAACCGCGCCTCGGTGCAGACAAGAGCCCCCTGGATGCGAGCCCTCGCCAGCCGCACCGTGCCGATCGCATAGAACTTCTGGTCAAGGAACACGCTCCCCTCGACCGTCATCTCATCGGCATTCAGGGCGTTCCCGTTGGAGTTCTCGAGCCGGGCACCGGTGCAGCTCAACCGTCCCCCAACGCGGGCCCCCACCAGTCTGACCGCTCCGGTGGCGTGGAACCCCCGGTCGAGGAACACGCTTCCCCCCACCGTCATCCGATCGGCGACGAGGGCGTCTCCGTTGGGGTTCTCGAGCCGGGCGCCGCGGCAGCTCAACTGTCCCTGGATGCGGGCCCCCGGCAGCCGCACCGCCCCGGTGGCGTGGAACTCCCGGTCGAGGAACACGCTTCCCCCCACCGTCATCCGATTGGCGACGAGGGCGTCCCCGTTGGGGTTCTCGAGCCGGGCGCCGCGGCAGCTCAACTGTCCCTGGATGCGGGCCCCCCGCAGCCGCACCGCCCCGATGGCGTGGAACCCCTCGTCGAGGAACACATTTCCCTCCACTGTCATCCCAGCGGCGCTGAGGGCGTTTTCGTTGGGGTTCTCGAGCCGGGCGCCGCGGCAGCGCAACTCTCCCAGGATGCGGGTCCTTGGGAGCCGCACCTCCCCGGTGGCGTGGAACCCCTCGTCGAGGAACACGCCTCCCTCCACCGTCATTCCATCGGCGCTGAGGGCGTTTCCGTTGGGGTTCTCGAGCCGGGCGCCGGTGCATTCCAGGTTTCCCCCGATGCGGGCCCCCAGGAGCCGCACCTCCCCGGCGCAGATCAGACCGGATAGGACCAGGTCCCCCTCTACCGCCAGCCCATCCGCATGAAGCCCCCGGATGTAAGAGCCGGAGAGGTCGATCCTTCGGGCCCGGGCGTCCGTCAGGAGGATCCCTTCGGGGATGGCGCAGCGGATCAGGGAGAGCCGGTGAAGGAGCCTCGCCCCCTCGAAGTCCAGCGGGCCCTCGATGCGCGCCCCCCGGATGCGGATGCCCTTCGGAGGGACGCAGGCCGCCGCCTGCGCGTCCGTGCACAACCAGTGAAGGAAAGCCGCGCGGATCGTCCGCTCCGGCCCCCAGGCGGCCCCCTGCGTCGGATCGTTCTGGCCCTCGTCGGGGGCGGAGAAATCGGCCTCCTCGCCGTCCGCCACGCGCGCCAGAAGCCGCTGCTCCGCCGGGGTGAGCCCCTCTCTCAGGCGATCCGGGAGAATCTCATCGAGGCGCATACGAAAACGCCCCCCTTTCCTGCAACAGGAAAATCCATCCTTGTAGGAGCGGCTTTCGCCGCGACCCCTTGCGTCATCGAGAACCAGGAGCTCGGGATCGACGAAGCCGCCTTCACCGCGACCCCTACGTCATCGAAGACGAGGGTTCGGGGCGAAAGCCCCTCCTACAGAAACCATCTTTTTGTAGGAGCGGCTTTAGCCGCGACCCATTCCGTCCTCGAAGACCGAGGTTTGGGACTGAAGCCAATGCGTATGCCGAAATTCATTCCGGCATCCACGTTTTGCGGAAGCGGCTTCCGCCGCGACCCATTCCGTCGTCGAAGACAAGAGGTTCGGGGTTGTCTGGTCAGCGTCCGTCGCGACCCTCGCGCCATCGAAGGCCGGGGTCCAGGGCGAAAGCCCCTCCTGCGGGAAGACCGATGGTCGGATATGGGATGGCCCCGCCGGAGAGCCCGGGAAGCGCCCCCGTCCACCCATTATCGCAACAACCGCCCGGCCCATCAAACCCCATCCCCCGATGGCCGGGCGGGCCAAACGCGGGGCGTCCACAAGGGGGAACCCGAAGGCGGAATTCGCCCCTTCGCGCCCCCATTCGCGGATGGCTTCCCCGCATTTGACAGGGAGGCCGCCCGGGGATAAGATTCCCTTAGACCCCTCCCCCCGGGGGAGGGGATCCGGCCCGGAGGAGGCCATGGAGGCCAAGACGAAGGCGGAGGTCCTGCGGCGCCTGCGCAGCGTCGCCGGGCATGTGGAGGGGATCGCCCGGATGGTGGAGGAGGACGCCTACTGCATCGACATCATCCGCCAGATCCAGGCGGTCCAGCGGGCCCTGGCGAAGGTCAACGACCTGGTGCTGGCCCAGCACCTGCGCACCTGCGTCACCACCGCCATCCGCGGCGAGGACCCCGAGGAGCGGGAGCGGGTGCTGGAGGAGATCGTGGAGGTCTTCGAGGCCGCCCAGAAAATCTGATCCCGGAGGTGAACGATGGAGACCCGGACCTTCGTGGCCCCGAACATCTCCTGCCATCACTGCGTCCAGACCATCGCCCGTGAGCTGAAGGCCCTGGAGGGCGTGCGGGAGGTGCACGGGGACGTGGCCACGCGACAGGTGACGGTGTCCTTCGAGCCGCCGGCCACCTGGGACCGGATCGTGGCCGTCCTTCACGAGATCGGCTACCCGCCCGCCGGCGCCTGAGCCTGCTGAGGCCAGGAGGCGGAAGGAAGAGGGGACCCGGATGCGAAGGATCTGGCGATGGCTGTGGATGATCGGAGGGTTGGGGCTGGTCGGGTGCGCGGGCGGGATGGCGGGATCGCCCACTCCCGTCCCCACGCTCCCGCGGGAGACGCCGACCGCCGCCCCCGCCCCGACGGGGACGCCGATCCCCGCGCCGACGGAGACGCCGGCGCCCGCCCCGACCCCGACGGCGACGGGGACGCCGACGCCGCGCCCCCGGGCCGCGCTCTACAACTTCGTCCTGCCCGGCTGACCGGTGTGCGCCCGCAACACGCGCCTCGTGCAGGCGCTGCGACCGCATTGGGAAGGGGACGTGGAGTTCTTCGAGGTGCGGGCGGACACCCGGGAGGGCCAGGCGTTGCTGCGCCGCTTCGGGATGCCCGGCACCCACGGCCTGGTGGTCCTCGACCGCCAGGGGACCGTGATCTGGCGCAGCTTCGGGCACGACACGACACCGGAGCAGGTGGAGGAGATCCTGCGCCGGGCGACCCGCTGAAATCCATCGATGGCTTTCGATGAATCGAAGGGCGTGGCGCCGGGACGGCTCCCGGAGGGTGGGGCTTCGGACAAGGCCCGGCACGGCGGGGGGCGTTTCGCTCGTCCCCCGGATGGGGGCTTCGCGCGACGACCCGCGCCGGTCGGGAGACGCGGGCGTGCCGGGATGAATTCCGGCTTACATCCCGGCGGTTCGCCCAAATTTCCCTTCGAGGGATCCCGCAGGAAACGAGGAGGAACCCATGACGACTGCGCCCCGGGAGGTGGTGCTCCCGATCATCGGCATGACCTGCGCCAACTGCGCCCGGACGGTGGAGCGGGCCCTGAAGCGGGCGCCCGGGGTGGTGGAGGCCTCGGTGAACTTCGCCGCCGAGCAGGCGGTGGTGCTCCTCGACCCCTCCGCGGCGGACCTCCGCCAGGCGGTGGAGCGCGTCCGGGCCGCCGGCTACGAGGTCGCCACCGCCACGGTGGAGCTGCCCATCCGGGGGATGGCCGACGCGAACGACGCCCGGGCCATCGAGCGGATCCTCCACCGCATCCCCGGCGTGCTGGAGGCGGCCGTCAACCTGGCGACGGAAAGCGCCCGCGTCACCATGATCGTCGGCGTGGCCTCGGTCCGCGACCTGATCCGGGCGGTCCGGGACGCCGGTTATGAGGTGACGGAAGCGGCGGAGGCGCTGGAGGGAGCCGGCGAGGACGCCGAGCAGGCGGCCCGGGAAGCGGAGATGGCCCGCCAGCGCCGCCGCCTCCTCTGGGGGCTCGTCTTCACCCTGCCCACCTTCTGGTTGAGCATGCAGTTCGACCTGCTCCACAACGTCATGCCCGGGATGACCCGGCCCATGGGTCTGGATGTGCTGTTGCTGCTCCTCAGCACCCCGGTGCAGTTCGGCGTGGGATGGGATTTCTACCGCGGGGCCTACCGGGCGTTGCGGATGGGCACGGCCAACATGGACGTGCTGGTGGCCCTGGGCACCTCCGCGGCCTACTTCTACAGCCTGGCCGTGACGGTCGCCCTCCTTCTGGGGAGCACCGCCCTCGGCCGCTACACCTACTTCGAGACCGCCGCGGTCATCATCACCCTGATCGTCCTGGGGAAGTATCTCGAGGCCCGGGCCAAGGGGCGGGCGGGCGAGGCCATCCGCGCCCTGATGGCCCTGCAACCGGAACGCGCCCGCGTCCTGCGGGACGGCCGGGAGATCGAGATCCCCGCCGCCGAGGTCCGGGTGGGGGATCTCCTCCTCGTGCGCCCCGGCGAGCGTATCCCGGCCGACGGGATCGTCCTGGAGGGCCGCTCCGCGGTGGATGAATCCATGATGACCGGGGAGTCCATCCCCGTGGAGAAGAAGCCGGGGGACCGGGTGCTGGGGGGCACGGTCAACACATATGGCCTGCTGAAGATCGAGGCCACCCGGGTCGGGCGGGACACGGTGCTGGCCGGGATCATCCGGCTGGTCCGGGAGGCGCAGGGGAGCAAAGCGCCCATCCAGCGGCTGGCGGACCAGGTCTCGGCGGTTTTCGTCCCTACGGTCATCGCCATCGCCGCGCTGGCTTTCCTGGGCTGGCTGCTGATCGGCGGGGCCGGCTTCACCCGGGCGATGGTCAACGCCATCGCCGTGCTGGTGGTCGCCTGCCCGTGCGCGATGGGCCTGGCCACCCCCACGGCGATCATGGTGGGCACCGGCCGGGGGGCGACGATGGGGATCCTCTTCCGCAACGCCCAGGCCCTGGAGCAGCTGGGGAAGATCACCCTGATCGCCCTGGATAAGACCGGCACCCTCACCCGGGGACGCCCGATGGTCACCCGGGTGATCCCGGGCCCGGGATGGACCGTGGAGGAGGTCCTGCGGCTGGCCGCCAGCGTGGAGCAGGGGAGCGAGCACCCGCTGGCCCAGGCCGTGGTGGAGGCGGCCCGGTCCCAGGGGCTCCCGCTGGAGAAGCCGGTCGGCTTCTCCGCCCTGCCCGGCCGCGGCGTGCTGGCCCACCTGAACGGCACCACCATCCGGGTGGGCGGGATCGCCTGGGTGCAGGCGGAGGGGGTGCGCCTCAACGGGCTGGAGGAGGCGGTCCGGGCGCTTCAGGAGCAGGGCCAGACCACGATGCTCGTGGCCCGGGATGGGGAGGCCATCGGGGTGATCGCCCTGGCCGACGCCTTAAAGCCCGAGGCGGCGGAGGCCGTCGCCGCCCTCCACCGGCTGGGGGTTCAGACGGCGATGATCACCGGCGACAACCGGCGCACCGCGGAGGCCATCGCCCGGCAGGCCGGCATCGACCGGGTCTTCGCCGAGGTCCTGCCCGGCGACAAGGCGGAGATCGTCCGCCGCCTGCAGGCGGAAGGACATCGGGTGGCCATGGTGGGGGACGGCATCAACGACGCTCCCGCTCTGGCCCAGGCCGATGTGGGGATCGCCATGGGGACCGGCACGGCGGTGGCGATGGAGACGGCCGACGTCACGTTGATGCGAGGGGACCTGCGCCTGCTGCCCCAGGCCGTCCGTCTCTCCCGGGCCACCATGCGCACCATCCGCCAGAACCTGTTCTGGGCTTTCTTCTACAACGTGATCCTGATCCCGGTGGCGGCCCTCGGTTTGCTCCATCCGATGATGGCCGCAGGGGCCATGGCGTTCTCCTCCATCTTCGTGGTGACCAACTCCCTGCGCTTGCGGGGATTTCGGAGCTGAGGGGCGGCGGATGGCGAACCTCTCGCGGAGGTGCACCATGTCCATTCGGGGGATCGGCGGACGCGGCCGGACGATCGGGATCCTCGGGATCCTGCTCCTCACCGGATGCGGCGCCTCCGCCCCGGCGCGCCCGCCGGGCGGGTTGGGTGGGGAGGTGATCACCGTCTACAAGACCCCCACCTGTGGCTGCTGCGAGGAATACATCCGCTATCTCCGGGGCCATGGCCTCCTGGTCCACGTGGTGGACCGGGATGATCTGGCGCCCCTGAAGCGGCAGTGGGGGATCCCGGAGGCGATGTGGAGCTGCCACACGGCCCGGATCGGCCCTTATGTCGTGGAAGGCCATGTGCCGGTGGAGGCCATCGCCCGCCTGTGGGCGGAACGCCCCTCGGCCCTCGGGATCGCCCTCCCCGGCATGCCGCCGGGCTCCCCCGGGATGGGCGGCGCCCGGACCGGGCCGCTGACCATTTATCTCATCGCCCCGGACGGGGCCGCTCACCCCTGGATGCAGTGGTGAACGCCCGCTTTCCGGGCCTCGCCGCCTTGTAGGACAACTGCTCGCAGTTGTCCTGCTTGGGTTTAAAATGAAGGGAGAGCGCGGGCGTCTCTCTCAGGCTTTCCCTCAGGCCTGGAAGCCTTTCCTCCCGAGGGAAGGGGCGCTCGGAGAAAGGGGTGGGCGATGGCGGAGGTTCGGACGCTGGCGGAGGTGCTGGATGCGTTGACCCGGCCCGGAGAGCTCTATGAGCGGCTCCCGGACGGCTCGGTGCGCTGTTACGCCTGTGGCCACCGTTGTTTGATCCGTCCCGGCCGGCGGGGGATCTGCCAGGTCCGCTTCAACCGGGACGGCACCCTCTACGTCCCCTGGGGATATGTGGCCGCCCTCCAGGTGGATCCCACGGAGAAGAAGCCGTTCTTTCATGTCCTCCCCGGCTCTTACACGCTGACTTTCGGGATGTTAGGCTGCGATCTGCATTGCAGCTACTGTTTCACCGGTGAAACCATTGTGGTGACTCAGCGAGGTCTTTTCTCTCTGGAGGAGCTTTTCCGTCAAGCCTTGCGGGTTCAGGCCAATCCGGATGGCGAGATCGGGTTCTTAGAAGAGGTGTACACGTTTTCCCATCTTGGGCGTCTGCGCAAGATCCGGGCCGTCTTTCGTCACCGGTATGAAGGGGACATCATCCGCATCGATCCGGCTTTTCTACCGGCCATCGAATGCACGCCTGACCATCGGTTCTTGGCGATCCCGCGCCCGCGCAGGGGGAAGATCCAGGAACCGGAGTGGATCCGAGCGGAACAGCTCTCTTCGGATTACTGCTTAGTGATCCCCCGTTCTTTCGAAGTCTGCTCAGGCGCATCGGCCCACGAGCTGGATGTGGCAATGTGGCTGGCGCAGGTCGTGGATCTCTCCCGAATGCGTCGGGGCAAAGGGGTAAGGACCCTCAGGGGCGCCTCTATGCGCGCTCACGCCGATGCAAACCGACGGGCCAAGCTCATCCGTGTGGAAGGGGATCGGGTCCGGGTGTTCAACGAACACGCTCCGGGGATCCCAGCCCGTTTGCCCTTGAACGAAGCGCTGGCGGAGCTGCTGGGATATTACTGCGCGGAAGGAAGCGTCTGGGAGGACGATCGGCGCGCCAATTCCATGATGATCACCTTCTCCTTCGGGCCCCATGAAGAAGAACTGGCCCGGCGAGTTTTATCGTTGCTTCGGGATCTCTTTGGCGTCGAAGGCATGCTCCACCGGCGAGAGACAACGGTTGCAGTGGTTGTTTACAAGAGCTCGCTGGGCCTGCTGCTCAAAGCCCTCTGTGGCACTCGCGCGCGCAACAAACGTGTCCCCGCGCCGCTGCTCTGGGCTCCTGAACCGGTTGTGCGAGCTTTCCTGGAAGCCTACGTGGCCGGCGACGGCACGATCTCCCGGGATGGCTATGTGGACGTTGCGTCGGTTTCGCCGCACCTTGCCTATGGGATCGCCTGGTTGCTTTTGCGTTGTGGTCGTTTCCCCTCGTTGCGCACTTACCCCACCACGCAGACTCCTATTCAGGGGCGATCCGTCCAGCGGGCCCAGTGGTTGCATCGAGTTCGCTGGCGCCTCCATGGTCAGGTCAGGGGCTGCTGGATGGACGAACGCTATTACTACATCCCGATACGGCGCATTGAACGGCGGCCCTTCTCCGGCTATGTTTTCAATCTTGAGGTTGAAGAGGATCACACCTATCTTCCGGGTTTTGTTGCCGCGTCCAATTGTCAAAACTGGCAAGTTTCCCAGGCCTTGCGGGATGAGGAGGCGGGAGTTCGCCCTGTTCCTGCGACCCCCCAGCAGCTGGTGGCCCTGGCGAAGCGGTATGGCGCGCAGCTGGTGGGGAGCTCGTATAACGAGCCGCTGATCACCTCGGAGTGGGCGGTGGCCATCTTCAAGGAGGCGGTCGCCCAGGGCCTGCGGTGCGTCTATGTCTCCAACGGCAACCTCACCCGGGAGGTGCTGGAGTATCTCCGCCCTTACCTGGTCGGCTACAAGATCGACCTGAAGAGCATGCGCGACAAAAACTACCGGGCCCTGGGGATGCCCTTGAAGAACGTCCTGGAAGGCATCCGCATGGTCTATGAGAGCGGCCTGTGGCTGGAGGTGGTCACCCTGGTGGTGCCGGGCTTCAACGACTCCGACGAGGAGCTGCGGGACGCGGCGGAGTTCCTGGCCTCCATCTCGCCGGACATCCCATGGCATGTGACGGCCTTCCATCCGGATTACAAGATGACCGACCGGGACTGGACGCCGGCGAAGACGTTGATCCGGGCGGCGGAGATCGGGAAGGCCGCTGGCCTGCGCTACGTCTACGCGGGCAACCTGCCGGGCCGGGTGGGGCCTTTCGAGAACACGTATTGCCCGAACTGTGACGCCCTGCTCATCGCCCGCCACGGCTTCCGGATCCTGGTGGATCACCTCAGCGGGCGGGGGACCTGCTATCGCTGTGGGACGCCCATCCCGGGGATCTGGAAGTGAGCGCCCCGGATCCCCAGCGGCCGGTTCCGCGAGTTGCGGATTCCCTCCCCAGGGGTGAGACCCGCATTCCGATCCTGGATCTGAGCGGGAGGAAGGTGTTTTGGCCCGTCTTCGAAAGCAGACTGCCCCCGAACGACGACGCGCGAAGGCTGGCGGGAAGACCCGGGAGAAGGCCGGTGGCGCCCGCAAGCCGGCGTCCGCCCGTCCGTTCCGGCCCGCATGGCCGTTCTCTCTCACCCTGGATCAGCAGCTGGACCTGCTGGGCCTGATCCTTTTCCTGGGGGGGATCCTCCTGGGCCTCGGCCTGCTGAGCCTGGGTCCGAAGCCGGTGGTGGACGCGTTGACCGCTCTCCTCGGCGGAGGGGTCTTCGTCCTCCCCCTCGGGATGACGGCCAGCGGGGCGTGGCTCCTGATCCGGCGCTTCGAACAGGCTCCTCGTCCCCATCGCTCCCTGGTCCCGGGCTTGCTCATTCTCTACGGATGGCTTCTGCTGACGTTTCATCTCCTCGGCGGGGCGGGGGGCGCGGCCGGAGCCACCCTCGCCCGCCTCCTGCAAGAGAACCTGGGTCCCGCCGGGACCTGGCTGGTCGGCTTCGGCATGCTCTGGGCGGGCCTGATGCTGACCTTCCGTCTCCCGCCGGAGCGCCCGCTGGAGTGGGTGATCCGGGGAGTTCGCTCCCTCCGGGCGATCCGGCCATCGGCGCGCGCGGTTCGGATCCACCGCCCGACTCCTGCGCCTCCCCCGCCGGCTTCACCTCCCGCCCCGCCGAACCCCCCGCCGCGGATCCTGGGGGAGGGCGCGCCGGAGGCCCTTCCCTCGGTGGGGCCTGAAGCCCGGGAGGAGCCGGAGGAGGAGCGCCTCGAGGCGCCGCTGCCCATCGCCCCGGTGGGGCCGAAGTGGACCCTCCCCCGGCTGGAGGAGATCCTGGATCCCGGGGAGGAGGTGGAGATCGATGAAGGGGAGCTCCGGGAGAAGGCGCGGATCATCGAGGAGACGTTGCGCAGCCTGGGGGTGGAGGCCCGGGTGGTGGAGGTCCAGCGTGGGCCGACGGTGACCCTGTTCGGCCTGGAGCCGGGCCAGATCTCCCGGGGCGGGCGGGCCACCCGCGTGAAAGTGGCCCAGATCGCCGCCCTGGCCGACGATCTCGCCCTGGCCCTGTCCGCGCGCACGGTCCGCGTGCTGGCGCCCATCCCCGGGCGGGGCCTGGTGGGCATCGAGATCCCCAACGAGCGCCCCGCCCTCGTCCGCCTGCGGGACGTGATGGAGAGCGAGGCGTATCGCGCGCTGTCCTCTCCCCTGCGCCTCCCTCTGGGACAGACGGTGTCCGGGGAGCCTCTGGTCGCCGACCTCACGGCGATGCCCCATCTGCTGATCGCCGGGGCGACGGGCTCGGGGAAGTCGGTGGCCCTGAACGCCATCCTGGTTTCGTTGCTGTGCACCTGCACGCCCGAGGACCTGCGGCTGATCCTCATCGACCCGAAGCGCGTGGAGCTGACGCCCTATAACGGCATCCCCCATCTGTGGACGCCGGTGGTGGTGGAGATCGAGAAGGTCCCCCGGGTGCTCCAGGAGGCCATGCGGGAGATGGAGCGGCGCTACCGCCAGTTCGCCGCCGTCGGCGTCCGGCACATCGCCGACTACAACCGGCGGATGGCGGAGCGGGGCGAGCCCCGCATCCCCTACCTGGTCATCGTGGTGGACGAGCTGGCCGATCTCATGATCACCGCGCCGGAGGAGACCGAGCGGCGGATCACGCGGCTGGCGCAGATGGCGCGGGCGACGGGGATTCATCTGGTGATCGCCACGCAGCGGCCGAGCGTGGACGTGGTGACGGGGCTGATCAAGGCGAACTTTCCGGCGCGGATTGCGTTTGCGGTGGCTTCGTCGGTGGACTCGCGGGTGATCCTGGACATGCCGGGGGCGGAGACGTTGCTGGGGCGGGGCGATATGCTCTTCCTGCCGCCCGACCAGGGCCAGCCCATCCGCGCCCAGGGATGCTTCGTCTCCGACGAGGAGATCCGACGCGTCGTGACTTACTGGAAGGGCATCCGGGGCCTCGCCCGACCGGTCCCGGAGCGTCGGGCGTCCCCGGTGCGCGTCCCCCGACCGGCCCCGGAGCCCGTCCCCGAACCCCCGGTGCGCGAGCCGGATGAGGAAGGGGATCACGAAAGCGATGAGGTCCTGTTGCAGCGGGCCATCGAGATCGTGCGGCTTCACCGGCGGGCCTCGATCTCGCTGCTCCAGCGCAAGCTGCGCATCGGCTACAACCGGGCAGCCCGCCTGATCGACCTGATGGAAGCTCGCGGATGGATCGGCCCGCCGGAGGAGGGCAGCCGCTGGCGAGGCCTGGAGGGACTGGAACCTCCTTCGGATCCGGGCGAGGGCTCGTGAGGGGAGCGCTCCCCTTCAAGATCCGGCCGATGGGATGGGCGGCGTGAGGCGGTGGGAGGGATTCCGCAGGCTCGGGATCCGGCGGGGGATCTGGGGAGCGGGGGGGCTCTTCTTCTTCCTGCTCGCCCTGGTGATGATGCGGGACGGAGCCTCCCGGCTGGCGCCTCCGCTGCTCAGCTCCGGCGGGCCGCTTTCGCCCGGACGCAGCCTGGGGCTGGGATGGCTGATGGCCTGCCTGGCCCTCAGCGGGTCGCCGGTGGCGGCGGCGGCCGTCAGCATGCAGGATGCTCATCTGCTCTCCCCAGCTGCCGCCCTCACCATGCTCACCGGATCCCGACTGGGTGCTTCCTTCGTCCTCTTCCTCATCGGCTGGAGCTATGCCCTGCGAGGAGGTCATCGGCGGAACAGCCTGACGGCCGGCTTCGTGACGTTCTGGGTGACTGCGACCACCTATTTCCCTGCCACCGCCCTGGGGCTTCTCCTGCTCGCCTACACGCCGATCCGCTGGGTTCCCGTCCGGCTGCCGATGGATCTTCCGTCGCCCTTGAGCCCTGTCCGCGCGCTGGCGGCGGCGGTGGAGCAGGCCCTGCAAGGCGGGCTGGGGCGCCTGGCCGGCCGTCCCGTTCCGGAGGAGGTGGTGGGGGGCAGCCTGTTCCTCCTGGGTTTCTTCCTGATCGGCCTGGCGTTGCAGGCGCTGGATCGCGCGATACCGCTGCCCGTTTTGCGATCCCCCGGCGACGATCCCCCGGACGATTCGCCGTGGCCGATGTTCCGCGTCGGCCTGGCTGTCACCGCTCTCACCATGTCCGTGTCCGTCTCCATCGGGCTGCTGGTCCCCTCTGTCGCCCGCGGATGGATCCGTCGGGAGCGGCTGATCCCCTACGTGATGGGAGCCAACATCAGCACCTTCGTAGACACCCTCTTCGCAGCCCTGATGCTGGGGAACCCGGCCGCGGCGGGTGTGGTGCTGACGGAGATCCTGAGCGTCGGCTGGATCTCCCTGGGGATCCTCGCCCTGGGCTACGCATCTTATTGCCGCTTGCTCGCAGCCGTCTTCGAGGGCGGGCTGAGGCATCCGCTGCTCCTCGGGTTCTTCCTGGCCGCCTTCCTCGGTGTTCCCCTGCTCCTGCTGGCCCTCGGATAGACCTCCCCGCTCCGCGCTATAATGGGCTGATGTAAGGAAGCGCAGGCTTGGGGAAGGAGGAGCGTCGAATGCGCGTCACCGAGCCGGGTTACGTGCCGCCCTCGGAGGAATACTGGACCGCTCTGATGGAGCAGGGGGAGTTCGCGCGATGGCCGGCCCCGGAGGCCGAGCCGGAAGAGATCTGGGAGGGCCTGGGGATGGGGCAGGGACGCCCGATCCCGATGCCGGGGCCCTGGGATCTGGGAGCCGGGGAGCCGGACTGGCGGGCTGCCCGGGCCTGTCTGGAGTCGGGCCAGCCCCTTACCGTCACCGTGGTGGGCTACAACCGCGGCGGGCTGATCGTCCAGGCCGAAGGGTTGCCCAGAGGGTTCGTCCCAGCCTCTCATCTCCTGCACTTCCCCAACGCCCTGGACGGGCCCTCCCGCGCCTCCGCCCTCGCCCGGTATATCGGCCAGACCCTGCAGGTTCGGGCCATCGAGGTCGATGAGGTGGGCGGCCGCTTCGTCCTCTCGGAACGGCTGGCCCATCAGGATCCCCGCCGCGTCGAGGCCCTCTTCGCCGAGCTGCGGCCCGGCCAGGTCCGCCGCGGGGTGGTGACCAAGGTGACCTCCTTTGGGGCCTTTGTGGATCTGGGCGGGTTCGAGGGGCTGTTGCATCTCTCGGAGATGTCCTGGGGTCGGGTCAACGACCCCGGGGAGGTGGTCCGCGCAGGCCAGGAGCTCGAGGTGCTGGTCCTGGAGGTCAACCCTCAGGAGCGCCGGGTCCAGCTCTCCCTCAAGCGCCTGCAGCCGGATCCCTGGGAGACCCTCCCGCAACGTTATCGGGTGGGCCAGGTGGTGGAGGGGGTGGTCACCACCGTCACGCATTTCGGGGCCTTCGTCCGTCTGGAAGAAGGCGTGGAGGGGCTTCTGCATATTTCGGAGCTGGGGGCGACGGTGGATCATCCCCGGGAGGCGGTGCGGGAGGGCCAGCGGGTGCGGGTTCGGATCCTGAGCATCGACCCGGCGGCCCGGCGGATCGCGCTGAGCCGACGCGGCCTGGAGGCCGACGTTTGATGGATCCGGAAGGATCTCGGTCAGGATGAAACGGCGCACGCGGACGATCCACGCCCGACCGGCTCGCGATCGCCTGCCCCGCGCGGGCCGGAACGGACAGTCCTCCTCGCCCACGCTGCCGGAGTGGGTTCGCCGTCTGGGCCCGCCCCGCTGGTATGGCACGCCGTCCTTCGGGCGGCGGGAGCGGCAGATCGTCGCCTGGCTGCTGATCGGCCTGGGGCTGTTCTCGGGGCTGACCTTGCTGGGGCTCAGCCCGGGCCGGTGGAGCGATCTGTGGGCCGGGTTGCTGCGGCGCCTCTTCGGTTGGGGCAGCCTCCCCGTGGCCCTGAGCTGGGTCGGAATGGGGGGCTGGATCCTCTTGCGGACGATGGGGCGGGCTCCGCTCCCGAACGGCTGGCGCCTCCTGGCCCTGGAGGTCGCCTCCCTGGGGCTGTTCGGCCTGGCCCACGGTCTGGCCTTGCTGGACGGCGGGGTGCCCTGGGAGATCATCGAGCGAGGCGAGGGTGGGGGAACCCTGGGCTGGCTGGTGTGGACGGCGGTCTCCACGCCGCTGGGACCGGGGATGGGGACGGTCCTTCTGATCGGGCTGACCGGGGTGAGCGGCTGGCTCGCGCTGGCCCGCTCCGGACTGCCTTCCCCGCCTCCGGTGGAAGCCCCTGCGCCGGCCGCGCCGGCGCCTCAGCCGGCCCCGGTGCCTGCGAAGCCCCCTGCGCCCAAGCCTTCCCGGCCGGCCCCGGCGGACCTGAAGATCGTCACCGCCTCGCCCTCCCGCCCCGCCCGGGTCAAGCGGGATCGGCGGCTGCCGCCGCTGGACCTGCTGGAGGAAGAGGAGCCGGCGGCGGTCTCCCCGGAGGAGATCCGGCGGAAAGCGGCCATCATCGAGGAGACCCTTCGCCAGTTCGGGCTGGAGGCCCGGGTGGTGGAGGCCACCCAGGGCCCCGCGGTCACCCAGTTCGGATTGCTGCCGGGCTACATCGAACGGCCGGGGCCGGAAGGCGAGGTGCGCCGCCAGAAGGTTCGGGTGGCCCAGATCGCCGCCCTGGCCAACGACCTCGCCCTCGCCCTGGCCGCGCCCTCCCTGCGCATCGAAGCGCCGGTCCCCGGCCGCGGCCTGATCGGCATCGAGGTCCCGAACCAGCAGATCCACGTGGTGCGCCTGCGGGGGCTGCTCGCCTCCCCGGAGTTCCGGAAGGTGGGCTCCCCGCTGGCCATCGCCCTGGGGCGGGATGTGGCCGGACGGCCGGTGGTGGCCGACCTGGCGGCGATGCCGCATCTGCTGATCGCCGGGACCACCGGCTCGGGCAAGTCGGTGTGCATCAACGCGCTGATCACCTGCCTGGTTTACAACAACACCCCGGAGGAGCTGCGGCTGGTCCTCATCGATCCCAAGATGGTGGAGCTGGTGCGGTGGAACGGGTTGCCGCACCTTTACGGGAAGGTGGAGTTCGAGATCGAGCGCATCGTGGGGGTGCTGCGCTGGCTGACCCGACAGATGGAGGAGCGCTACCGGCAGTTCGCGGCGGTCGGCGCCCGTAACCTGAGCGACTTCAACGCCCGGGCGGAGGCGGCGGGGGAGCCCCGGCTCCCGTATATCGTGCTGTTCATCGATGAGCTGGCCGATCTCATGATGGCGGCGCCGGTGGATGTGGAGCGGACCATCACGCGGCTGGCGCAGATGGCGCGGGCGACGGGGATTCATCTGGTGATCGCCACGCAGCGGCCGAGCGTGGACGTGGTGACGGGGCTGATCAAGGCGAACTTTCCGGCGCGGATTGCGTTTGCGGTGGCTTCGTCGGTGGACTCGCGGGTGATCCTGGACATGCCGGGGGCGGAGACGTTGCTGGGGCGGGGCGATATGCTCTTCCTGCCGCCCGACCAGGGGAAGCCGGTGCGGGTGCAGGGAGCCTACGTCTCCGACGCCGAGGTGGAGCGGGTGGTGCGCTTCTGGCAGGAGCGCTACGCCGATGAGCGGCCGGAGCCCGCCCCCTGGGAGGGGATGGTCACCCCGTTGGAGGTGGGCAGCGGGCGCGCCGTCAGCCGCATCGAGGGCGAGGAGATGGACGAGGAGGCCCTGCTGCGGGAGGCCCTGGAGGTCATCAAGCGCCATCGCGGGGCTTCCACTTCGTTGCTCCAGCGGAAGCTGCGCATCGGCTACCCCAAAGCGGCCCGCCTCATCGACCGCCTGGAGGAGCTGGGGATCATCGGTCCCCCGGAGGCCAGCGGCCGGCTTCGACCCCTCCTCATCCCGGAGAACTGGGAGCCACCCCCGGACTGGTTCCGTCGCGGATAAGCGGGACGGGCTTGACGCTTCCCCATTCCGTGTTAAAATGGAATTGCAGTCTGATCAAACGAAGCCAATGCAACCAGGGGCGCGGGATGCGCCCCTGTGTTGTTGATAAGGCGGGTGGGTCCAAGCCTGTTCCCAGCCGGGTGGTCAGGGAGAACGAGAGGATGGCCAAGAGCGAGCTGCTGCTTGCCGTCAACCAGATCGCAACGGAGCGGAACCTCCCCCGCGAGGTGGTGGTGGAGGTGCTCAAGGGCGCGCTGGCCACGGTGTTCCGCCGCATGACGGAAACGGCGAGCACCCAGGCCGTCGAGGTGGAGATCGACCTGGAGAACGGCCAGGTTCGGATCTTCACCCAGAAAACCGTGGTCGAGGAGGTCCGGGATCCGCGCGTGGAGATCTCTCTGGAGGAGGCGCGACGGATCCGTCCGGACGTCCGGGTGGGGGAGACCCTGCGGGTGGACGTCACGCCGGCGAACTTCGCCCAGCGGATCGCCGCCCAGAACGTCCGCCAGATCATCCTGCAACGCATCCGCGAGGCGGAGCGCGAGCACCTCTACCGCTATTTCTCCGAGCAGGAAGGGGAGATCGTCCACGGGGTGGTCCAGGCGGTCACCCCGCAGGGGGCCACGGTGTTGCTCGCCCAGGGCCGGGCGGAGGCCATCCTGCCCCGTAACCAGATGGTGCCCGGGGAGCGGCTCCAGCCTCATCAGCGCATTCGGGCCTACCTGGCTGAGGTGCGCCAGACGCCGCGGGGGCCGCAGATCATCCTCTCCCGGACCCACAAGAACATGATCCGGCGGCTGCTGGAGACGGAGGTGCCGGAGATCTACAACGGTCTGGTGGAGATCAAGGCCATCGCCCGGGAGCCCGGCCAGCGCACCAAGGTGGCAGTGGCCGCCACGCAGCCCAACATCGACCCCGTGGGCGCATGCATCGGCCAGCGCGGCATGCGGATCCAGAGCCTGGTCCACGAGCTGGGCGGCGAGAAGATCGATGTCATTGAGTGGCATCCCGACCCGACGGTCTTCATCGCCAAGGCCCTGAGCCCGGCTCGGGTGTTGACGGTGCACCTTTTTGAGGAGAAACGATCGGAGCGGACGGCCCAGGTGGTGGTGCCGGACGATCAGCTCTCCCTGGCCATCGGACGGGAGGGCTTGAACGCCCGTCTGGCGGCCCGCCTCACCGGCTGGCGGATCGACATCCATAGCCTCACCGAGGCCCTGGAGCAGTGGCTGCCGCGGGTGGAAGACCCCGAGCTGCGGGAGCGCATGGGCGAGGCGGCCCGCCTGATCCCGGCGATGCAGGAGGCGCTGGCCCGCCATAAAGCGCAGCCCAACCTCACCTGGACGGCCGAGGAGCTCCGGGATGCCCGGACCTTCCTGGAGGCCGCCTACCAGGCCTATATGGCCCGGCGGGAGGCCGAACGGGCTCGCCGCAAGGCCCAGAAGGAGGCCCGGGTCGAGGCCCCGCCGGCGGCAGAGGCCCTGGAGCCCGCTCCCGCGGCCGCCGAGGAGCTCCCGGAGGCGGTCGCAGAGGCCGCCCCGTCCCCGGAGCCGGAACCGGTCGCGGTGCAGGCGGCCTCCGCTTCAGAGCCGGAGCCGGTCGTCCTCCCGGAGCCCGCTCCGGACGCCCGGGAGGCGACCCCGGAGCCTGCCGAAGCGCTCTCCGTCCCGGAGGCGCTCCCGGAGCCCTTCGGGGTCCCCGAACCCGAACCGGGTGGGGTGGAAGTGGAGGTTGAAGCCGAAGCGGTGCTGGGAGAGGATGCAGACGAAGATGAGGAGGAAGAGGAACGCCGCCGGCGGAAGAAGGCGGGGAAGGCGAAGGAGCGCCGGCGGGTCCGCTACGAGGTGGACTTCGAGGATGAGACCTGGTTGCGACGCATGCGCGGCGGCCGGGTGCGGGACTGGCTGGAGGAGTAAGGCCCATGCGGGTTGTGGTGGTGGGTCCGCAGAAGGAGCTCATCCTCCTCTTCGGGGGCTCTTAGACGTGGTGCGGGAGCCGGATCTCTTGCCGCCTGCGGCGGCGTGCTTGACGCGGATCCTTTCGGGGGTGTGAGCGCGAGAAGGCCGGGAAGGCGCCGGAATGAAAGGCCTGGGGAAGCGGGCGCGGACGATTGAGGTGGCGGAGCTTTATCCTCCTCCGGGACAGTGGACGGAGGAGGAATACTTCATGCTCCCGGATCGCAATCGGATCGTGGAGCTCTCGGAGGGGAGGCTGGTGGTGCCGCCGCACCCGACATACAGCCATCAGACGGCGTTGCAGAACATCTTCCTGGCCCTCCATGCCTTTGTGCAGGAACGCCGGTTGGGTGTAGTGCGCTTCGCTCCCCTCCCCGTCCGATTGTGGGCGGGCAAGATCCGGGAGCCGGACGTCTTTTTCATCGCTCGCGAGCACATGGATCGCATCGGAGAGCAGGCCTGCGGGGTTCCCGATCTCGTAGTGGAGGTGACCTCCCCGGCCACCCGTCGGACGGATCGGGTGGAGAAGTTTGTGGAGTATGCCCGGGCGGGGGTGCGGGAATACTGGATCGTGGACCCGGAGGCCCGAACCGTGGAGATCTACGGGCTGGAAAGCGGCGCGTATGAGCTCGTTGGGAAGTGGGGGTCAGGCCAGCGGGCTCGCTCCCGGCTGCTGGAGGGGTTTGAGATCGAGGTGGATCGGATCTTCACATCATGAGCGGATGGAGATCGGCGCGATCCGGAGCGGAGCGCGATGGTCCGGAAACACATCCCACAGCGCACATGCGTGGGCTGCCGGCAGGTGCAGGCGAAGCGGGAGATGATCCGCATCGTCCGCACGCCGGAGGGCCGCGTGCAGATCGATCCCACCGGCAAGAAATCCGGTCGGGGGGCGTATCTGCACCCCCGTCGTTCCTGCTGGGAGCGCGCTCTGAAGGACGGGCGCCTGGAGCATGCCCTGCGGATCGAGGCGATGCCGGAGGAGGATCGGATGGCCCTGGTGGCCTACGCCTCGACCCTGCCGGAGGAAGAGGATTGATGTGACCCGGAGCGGGGCATCGCGCGAGCCGGGCGCTCCCCGGCTTGTGAGGCCTCCCGGATCCGCCGGCACGGTCGGCCTGGGCCACCGTGCCGGTTTTCGTGCCGGTGTTCCGTGAGGAGCGGACCGGCTGGATGACGGAGATCACCGCATGGCCCGGCCCCTTCGAGGGCCGGGCGCGATTCAGGGCTTATGAAAGGAGGAGGGGATGCGGCAGAACGGTCGGAAGGAGATCGAGATCCCGGCGACCATCACGGTGCGCGAGCTGGCCGCCTTGATGTCGGTCAGCCCCATCGATGTCATCAAGGTCCTGATGCACAACGGCATCATGGCCAGCATCAATCAGCGCATCGATTACGAGACCGCTGCCCTGGTGGCCCACGAGTTCGGCTTTGAGCCCCGGGAGCAGCGCCCTCCCGAGGCGGTGGAGGAGGAAGGCCCTTCGCTGCTATGGCAACGCCTCTACGCCGGGGAGGATCCCTCCAAGCTCAAGCCGCGGCCGCCGGTGGTGGTGGTCCTCGGGCATGTGGATCACGGGAAGACCACCCTGCTGGATGCCATCCGGCGCACCAACGTAGCGGCCCAGGAGGTGGGGCAGATCACCCAGCGCATTGGCGCCTATCAGGTGGAATACAACGGGCGCAAGATCACTTTCCTGGACACGCCGGGCCACGAGGCCTTCACCCAGATGCGGGCCCGGGGCGCCCAGGTCACGGACATCGCGGTGCTGGTGGTGGCTGCCGACGATGGGGTGATGCCCCAGACCCGGGAGGCCCTGGCCCACGCCCGGGCCGCCCGCCTGCCGATCATCGTGGCCCTCAACAAGATCGACAAGCCCACGGCCAACATCGAACGGGTCATGAGCCAGCTCGCCGAGCTCGGCTTGGTCCCTCAGGAGTATGGCGGCGACACCATCGTGGTGAAGGTCTCGGCCAAGCAGCGCATCGGCATCGAGGACCTGCTGGAGGCGATCCTGCTGGTGGCCGAGACCCGGGAGATCAAAGCGAACCCGGACCGCCCGGCGGTGGGCACGGTGATCGACGCCCGGGTCGACCGGCGGGGGCCGGTGGCCACCCTCCTGGTCCAGAACGGCACCCTGAAGCAGGGCGACATCATCGTGGCCGGCGCGACCTACGGTCGCGTCCGCGCGATGTTCGATGACCGCGGCCGCCCGCTGAAGAAGGCGCCGCCCTCCACCCCGGTGGAGGTGCTGGGGCTCTCGGACGTGCCAGAGGCGGGGGATCTGTTCGAGGTGGTGGAGAGCGAGCGCCAGGCCCGGGAGCTCGCCGAGCGCCGGGCGGCGGAGCGCCAGCGCCAGCGTCAGGTCCGGCGGATGAGCCTGGAGGACCTTTACCGCCGGATGCAGGCCGGGAAGGTCCGGGAGTTCAATGTGATCATCAAGACGGACGTTCAGGGCTCCATCGAGCCCATCGTGGGCCTTCTACAGCGGCTGGTGGAGCGGCACGCTAAAGATCAGCTTCAGCTGAACATCCTCCACGCCGACGCCGGTGAGATCAGCGTTTCGGATGTGACCCTGGCCGCGGCCTCGGACGCCATCATCATCGGGTTCAATGTCCCGGTGGACGCGGCCGCGAAACGACTGGCTGAGAGCGAAGGGGTGGACATCCGGGTGTATTCCGTGATCTATCACATCGAGGAGGATCTGGAGAAGGCCCTGAAGGGGATGCTGGCTCCCACCATCCAGGAGCGGATCCTCGGCCACGCAGAGGTCCGCCAGGTCTTCAAGGTGAAGGGCGGCCAGGTCGCCGGCTGCTACGTCCGGGACGGGGAGATCCGCCGCAACGCCCTGGTGCGGGTCCTGCGAGGGGGCCAGAAGATCCATGAGGGCCGCATCGCTTCCCTCAAGCGCTATAAGGACGATGTGACCGAGGTGCGGGCCGGGTATGAGTGCGGCGTCGGGCTGGAGGGATTCCACGACTTCGCCGTGGGCGACATCCTCGAATGCTTCGTCCGGGAGGAGGTAAGCGCGGCCTGATCCCCGTCCAGGGGTCCGGCCGCCCCTTCTCCTCAGGGCATCGGGCGGGGAACCTTGACAAACCTCCCCACCCGTGTTACATATTCTTTGTGGAAAGGGCCGAGATAGCTCAGTTGGTAGAGCACCCGGCTGAAAACCGGGGGGTCGGCGGTTCGACTCCGCCTCTCGGCACTCCAGGCGGGCGTAGCTCAGCTGGTGGAGCGCCTCCTTGCCATGGAGGAGGTCGCGGGTTCGAGTCCCGTCGCCCGCTCTGTGGCGGCGTAGCCGAGTGGCCCAGGCGGGGGTCTGCAAAACCCCAGACGTGGGTTCGATTCCCACCGCCGCCTCTGCTCCACGCAACGCCCCGGGTCCCCAAGGCCCGGGGCGTTTTGCTCTCCGGCTCCCACCCTTTATCGATTCGGGTTCTGGCTCATGAAGCCAATTCGGCTTTCAGGGCATGCCCGTGAGAGGTGATATATGAGGATCATGTATGATGCCGAGGTAGACGTGCTCTACATTCGTTTCCTGGAAACCACTGTGACCACCCAGCATGTCGCGGAGGGCGTGGCGATCGATGATGCGGCCGATGGGCGGATCGCCGGCATCGAGATTCTGGATGCCCGTCAGCGTTTCGGCGACCCGGAAGTGTTCCGGCGGGTTATCCTGGAGGATATCGCGCTGGCTCCGCCGGTCGCTGGCCGGAGGGCATAGCCGCAAGGCCCTTCCCGCCCCACGAGCGCGGACGAAGGGCTGGAAGCAGAAAGAGCCCGCGAGAGGTCCTCAAAAAGATCGCTACCCCGCAGTTCCCGAAGCCACGCCATCTGCAAGATGGATGGGCGCGCTTTCTTGCTCCAGTTCCTTAGGAGACGCGACCGGGCGGTGGCCGAAGGAGGGGATTTCGATCTGCACTTTCTTGCCGGGGAGGCCCGCTTCTACCGCCGGGAGTCCGTCCCCCTGAGGCTCTGGCGGGGGATGCGGTTCTGCCAGTCGAAATAGCGAACGCGGGTCGGATCGTTGCGCTGGCGCTGGAGCCAGTCCTCGAAGGCCTGTTGCTGGCGGGCCTGCAGATAGCCGGGCGCCAGCTCCCGATCCTCGCGGCCGGCCACGAAGGCGATGTGAAAACCCAAGGGCGAGGTGATCACCGGGGTCGTCGAAAGAACCGGCGTGGCGAAGACGATCTTCTCCAGCTCCGCCCCATATAGCGGCCCCAGCCCGCCCACCGGGGTCCAGCCCGCATCCAGGGCGGTGGCGCTCACCACCTTGCCCGCCTTCACCTCCTCAAATACCGGATCGAACCCCTCGCGCTCAATCCGACGGCGCAGCTCGCCGGCCAGCTCCGGGGTCTCCGCGGTGATCAGACGGACGTTCACCTGCTCCTCGTGGGTCGGCACCTCCCGGGCGAAGGCCTCCCGGAGCTGCTGCTCCAGCAAATCGGCCTCCACCATGGCCCGGTAGTCCGCCTCCGTGATCCCCAGCTCCCCCCATTGCTTGAGCCGCGCCGCGTAAAGGGCCCGGAAGCTGGCTTCCGACATCGGCGTGGGCGTGGGAAATGGGGTCGCCGTAGGGGTGCCGGTGAGGACGGTCCCAACGGGAGGGGTGGCCGGGGGTGTCGGGGAGGCCGCCGGCGTGGGCGTTTCCCGGAAAAACCCGAAGCGCCGCTCGATCTCCCGATCCACCGCCTCCGGCGAAACCCGGATCCCCCGCCGTTCGGCCTCCTGGCGGATCAGCCGCTCGTCGATCATCTGCTGGAGGACCGCCCGGCCCAGGGCCACGGGGTCCTCGAGCTGCAGGTTGATCTGGTTCAGCTGCTGCCGGTAGATGGCCGCGATGGTGCCCTGCGTGGGATCGTTGGGGTCCAGCGCCGCGATCTCCTGCTGAAGGAAAGCGGCCTGCTGTTGCAACGCGGCCTGCGCGAACCGGAATCGCTTCTGGAACTCCCGGGTTGAGATGGGCTGGCCGTCCACAGTCGCCACCGGCTGTTCCGGCCAGATGGCCTGCTCATAAACCCATCCCCCTACGATGATCAGCAGGGCGAGCAGGACGACCCCGCCGGCGGCGAGCAGAAGAATCCGCTGCAGGCGAGCTTCCTGTTCCGCCCGGGAGAGGGCCTTGCGGTTGATGCTGCTCGGTTTCCGGGCCATACCCTCGCCTCAGGAGCGCTCGGAGGATGCACCCATAAACTCCCCCGGCCCGGCGCTCGGTCGCGCGGCCGGGGGAGCATGCCGGAGATGCCGGAGGGCCCATGGGGCCCCGGGCTTCCGCAGGCGTTCAGGGACCGCCCCAGCCATACTTGCGGACGTGCTCGGCGGTGAAGGGCAGGAGCCCCAGATGGCGCGCCCGCTTGATGGCCACGGAGAGGCGTCGCTGATGCTTGGCGCAGGTGCCGGTCTGTCGGCGCGGCTTGATGCGCGCGCGATCGTTCACGAACCGGCGCAGCAGATCGACGTTCTTGTAATCGATGGCCACCCGCTCGACACAGAAATAGCACAGCCGGGGCGGCTGCGCGTAGCGGCGCGTCGGCGCGGCCTTCGCCGGGGCCGCGGGCGCCGGAGCCGGGGCGGCGCTCTCCACCGCCGCTTCCACCGCCTCCGCGCGTGGTGTTTCGATCTCCTTCCGATCTTCCGTCAAGGCGAACCTCCTTCCATGCGATCTGGGCATCCCCGGGCGCGGTCATGCCCGGCGATCTTCTTCGCGGCCAGCATAAAGATCTGGCGAATCCATCCCCCGCTTAAAAGGGGAACTCCTCCGCGTTCTCCTCCTCGCCCGCCTCCTCTGCGAAGGATGGCGAGCCGGCTTGACCTTCCCCCAGCACGATCATCTCATTGGCCACCAGCTCCGTCCGATAGTGCCGGCGGCCCTCCGCGTCCTCCCATCCCCGGGTCTGCAGGCGCCCTTCCACATAGACATACATGCCTTTGCGCAGGCGCTGCTTGCAGACCTCCGCCAGTCCACCCCAGGCCACGACGTTGAACCATTCCGTCTCCTCCCGCCGATCGCCGTTGCTGGCGATCCAGGTGCGGGTGGTGGCCACCGGGAACGTCGTCACAGGGCGCCCGTTAGGGGTGAACCGCATCTCCGGATCCCGCCCAACCTGGCCGATGATCATCACCTTGTTCAGCCCACGCATGGAGCCCTTCCCTTCTCTTCTCTCCGGATCCACGAGACGGCCTCGCCCCCGTTCAATCCTCATCCAGACGGACCAGGAGGTGGCGGAGCACCTCTTCGGTGATGCGCAGCGTGCGCTCCAGGGAGGCGGTCGCCGGCGCGGGCATCTCCGCCCGCATGAGGACATAATGCCCTTCCATCTTCTTGCGAATGGGGTAACAGAAACGGCGGCGACCCCAGGGGATGACCTCCTGGATCTGCCCACCGTTCGAGGTGATCACCCCTTTGATGCGCTCGATGGTCTGGTCCAGCTGCTCCGGGCTGAGATCCGGATCCAGGACCACCATCAGCTCATAAGGTCGAATGCGCGGCGCAGGCTGGATCAGCACGGAAATGACCTCCTTTCCACGGGTTTGCCCCCGCTCGGGGCGGGAGCGGAAAGGCGCAAAGCCGGAGGGTATCCTACCACATCCGGGGCGATTCGGCAACCATCTCGCGGGAGCTTACCCGAATCCGCCGGTGCTCAGAAGATATCCCAGGCTGTAGCCCAGGAGCGCTCCTCCGGCCAGGAACGGCAGCCCGGCCTGGACCTGTCGCCGGGCGCTCAGCCGGGCGGTCAGGAGCAGCTGCCCCGCCAGGATGCCGATCAGCGTTCCGATCGCCGGCCACGGGGCAGGATGTTCCCGCAAGGCGGAGAGCGTCAGCACGGCGGGCAGGACGGCATCCCCGAACCCCATGGCCAGGATGGGCCCTTGGGTCTTCGCGCGGGGGATCTCCAGCGGGATGATGAACAGCATGGGAAGGCGCTCCTCGAAGGCCCAGCGGGCCAGCTGCTGCATATGCCCCAGGACGTGCACGGCCAGCACGTCGTAGAGGATCATGATCAGAAGCAGGGCCGCAGCGGCCGGCGGGGGAAGCAGAGATCCCAGGTAGATGACGGCCCCGCTGCAGGCCAGGAGACCCATCAGGTTCGAAAGGGCCCAGGAGGAGCGCCGCCGTCCCTCCCGGATCAGGCCTACGGTCAGTCCTCCCAGCACGAGATCCGCCCAGACCGGCGGGGGAGCCGCGAGCAGCGCGGAGAGCAGCTCGTGCAGGGCGAAGAAAAGCGCTGCCCCGAAGGAGGCGAGCAAGGCGAAGCTCAGGATCCGGGAGAGGAAACGTCGATCCCGCAGCTGCAGGAGGAGCGCGAGGAGGGCTCCTGTGGCGATTGGGATCAAGGCGAGAGGAACGGCGAAGACCACCTGCTCGCCGATCGGCCGGGCGGCCAGCCGTTCCGAGAGCTGGCGGATGGCTTCCAGGGCCTCCCCCGGGGCAGAGGTCTGGGAGTTCGGAGGGAAGCCGGACCCCAGAAAAGCCAGGAAGTGCACGGAGAGGAGGACGGCCATCGCCCCGCCGATGCCGGTCGGCCCGATGGACCCTGGAACGGGATCCGGCGCGTCGGCGGACGGCTCGCCGGCTTCCGGAGGCGGTGCGACCCGGGTGACCTGCAGGCGGAGCCCCTGCACCGCCATGACCCGAACCCGCTCGCCGGCCGCGATCCGTTCCCCAACAGCCCGGGCGGTCCACGTTTCTCCCCGCACCCAGACGGTTCCCTCGGGATCCAGATCCGTCTGGGCGATCCCCTCCGCCCCGATCAGGCGCTCCGGGGACTGAAGGGGAGGGCGCCGGCCCATCTGACGCATCAGGTGCGCCAGGCCGAAAGAGGCGGCCGCTCCTGTTAGGGCGGTCCCTATGAGGATCGCCGGGGCCACGCGTTGCCCGGTGCCGGGCGGCAGCAGGAACAGGCCGCCCAGGCCCAGGGCCAGGGCCCCGGAGAGCCCCAGATATCCCCCGCTCTGGAGGTAGAGCTCCCCCAGGAAAAGAAGGGAGCCCAGCAGGATCAGCAGGAGGCCGGCCGCGCTCACGGGCAGCCGGAGCAGGCCGATCACAGCCAGGCCCAGCAAGAGCACGGCCAGGCCCTCTGCCAGCCCGGTCCCCGGGATGCTCCACGCGGCGACGGCGGCCAGGATCCCGCCGACCAGAAGGAGATACGCGACGTTTGGATCCGCCAGCCAGCCCCAGAGCAGCTGCAAAAGGTCCATGCGGGTTTCCGCCTCATCGCCTCATGTCTTGCGCAGGACGATGGCCATGGCCTCCTTCAGGCCCTCCAGGGCGGAGCGGCTCTCCGCGTCCATGGCGCAGGCGATGATACAGGCCTCCATATGGCTTTCCAGGAGCATCAGGATGGCTTGGTTGAGGGCGGACTTGACCGCCGCCAGCTGCACCAGCAGGCTGTTGCAGTCCTGGTGCTCGGCCAGCATCCGCCGGACGGCGGCCAGGTGCCCTTCGATGCGCGCCAGGCGGGCGTCTAAGGCGCGCTCCTGTTCGGGCGTGAGATACACCTGCACCTGCGGCCCTCCGGTCGTCCGGAGGAGGGCGTCCCGGGTCGGTTTGCGGCGCGATGAGGGTCGTCGGGGCATCCGGCCTCCTGATGGCGATCAGGGTCTTCTTCCAGCATACCACCGGAAGGTAAGTGGGGGAGCCAGGCCATCCCCCGGCGCCCGGAGCGGGGATCCGGCCCCTCTTGTCAAAACGGCCGGAGGTGGTTATAACTAATAACGCAGAGCCCGAACGGAGGGGGAGCGGCCTTCGAGCTCGGCGTAAGATCAGCGCTGGCCCCGCTGCGGAGAAGTCAGTCATCTCAAGGCTAAAAGGAGGAGGTGCGATGAACCGCTCACGTGCCTGGTGGTGGCTCTCGCTGGTCGCCCTGGTGGGCCTGGTGCTCTCGGCCTGCGCCCCGGCGGCCACGCCAACCCCGCAGGTGATCGAGAAAGAGAAGGTCGTCACCCCGACGCCGGTTCCTCGTAAGGTCCTCCGCCTGAACCTGGGCCCCGGTGACGTCCCGACCCTGGATCCCTCCCTGGCGACGGACACCTCTTCGATCCAGATCATCGAGCTGGCCTTTGTGGGCCTGACCCGCCAGAACGAGGAGACGGCGGCGGTGGAGCCCGGGATGGCGGAGCGCTGGGAGGTCTCGCCGGACGGCAAGGTGTGGACCTTCTACCTGCGCAAGGGCATCCCGTGGGTGCGCTGGAACGGCCAGGAGGTGGAGCAGGTTAAGGATGAGAAGGGCAACGTCCGTTACGTGACCGCCCACGACTTCTACTATGGGGCCATCCGCACCCTGGATCCCAAGACCGGCGGCGAATACGCCTACGTGCCGGCCTTCTTCATCGAGGGCGCTGCGGAGTTCAACGAGGGGACCATCACCGAGCCGGAGAAGGTCGGCATCAAGGTGATCGACGACTACACGATCCAGTTCACCCTGAAGGAGCCCGTGGGCTTCTTCGCCAACATCGCCGGCCTGTGGATGCTGCGGGCGGAGCCCAAGTGGCTGATCGAGGAGAAGGGCGATCGCTGGACGGAGACCGGCGCTTACCACTCCTATGGGCCCTACGTGATGAAGGAGTGGGTGCACGACAGCCACATCGTGATGGTGGCCAACCCCTTCTGGCCGGACAACATCCCCAGCGTGCCGAAGCCGAAGATCGAGGAGATCGTCTTCCGCATGCTGGATACGTCCCCGGCCTTCGCCGAGTATGAGGCCGGCAACCTGGATGTGGCGGGCGTGCCCCTCTCGGAGATGGATCGGGTGAAGGCCGATCCCCAGCTCTCTAAGGAGTTGCATATCGCGCCCGTCTTGTGCACCTACTACTACGGCTTCAACGTCACCAAGCCGCCCTTCGATGATGCCCGCATGCGCCTGGCCTTCTCCCTGGCCGTGGACCGCAAGGCCATTGTGGAGAACGTGACCAAGGGCGGCCAGGAGCCGGCCCAGTGGTTCTCCCGGCCCGGTCTGCAGGCGGCGCCCACCCTCCAGACCCATCCCAACCTGGGCGTGAAGTATGACCCTGAGCGGGCCAAGCAGCTCTTCCAGGAGGTCCTCAAGGAGAAGTATGGCGGCGATGTGAAGAACCTGCCGCCGATCACCCTGATGGTCAACCAGGTGGAGGGCCACATCAAGATCGCCGAGGCCATCCAGCAGATGTGGAAGGAGGTCCTGGGCGTTGACGTGAAGCTGGAGACCCAGGAGTGGAAGGTCTACCTGAAGACCCTCGCGACCGACCCGCCGCAGGTCTGGCGGCTGGGCTGGTGCCAGGATTACCCCCACGCCAGCAACTTCCTGAAGGATGTGTTCTACTCCACCTCCGACAACAACCACACGAAGTGGGGGAATCCGGAGTTCGACCGCCTGGTGGACCAGGCGCTGAAGGAGACGGATGAGAACAAGGCCCGCGAGCTCTACGCCCAGGCCGAGGACATCCTGGTGGCCAAGGACGCGGCCATCATCCCCATCTACTGGTACACCCGCGTCACGGTCACCAAGCCGTATGTGAAGCGGACCTTCTCGGTGCTGGGCGGCCTGGAGCACATCGAGAAGTGGGACATCCAGCGGTGAGCCTTGACGCCGGCAGGAGGGGGCGGCGCGCCGCCCCCTCCTGTTCAAACGAGCCGACATGAGGTATAACAGGGGAGGCCGGGGGAGAGGACCCTTGCCGGCCTCCCCTGTTTTCGGGAAGAGGAGATCGATCCGGAGCTCAGCCGAACGGAACTCCGTCTCAGGAGTGAGGGGAGATGCTCCGTTACATCGTGCGGCGGATGCTATGGAACCTCTTGGTGCTGTGGGTGATCACGGTGATCACCTTCGCCCTCATGCACGCGGTGCCCGGAGGGCCCTTCGACCGGGAGAAGCCGCTCCCTCCGGAGATCCGGGCGAACATCGAGGCCAAATATCATCTCGATAAGCCGGTGGTGATCCAGTATCTTTACTACATGCGCGACCTCCTGGTCCCCCGATATTCCCCCACTTTGCCGACCTCTCTCCAGGAGGACGCGCTGATCCGCTGGAAGATCGGGCCGGGCTATTTCCTCTGGATCAACCTGGGCCCATCCTATTCCTCCCGCAGCCGCTCCGTCAACGACATCATCCGCCAGAACCTGCCGGTGTCCTTTGAGCTGGGCGTCTACGCCCTGCTGGTGGCCGTAGGCATCGGGATCCCCCTGGGCATCCTGGCCGCCCTGAACCAGAACACCTTCCTGGATTACTTCGGGATGAGCCTGGCGATCTTCGGGGTCTCGGTGCCGGTGATCGTATTGGGCCCGATCCTGGTCTCGGTCTTCGGGGTGTGGCTGAAGTGGCTGCCGCCGACGGGGTGGGGGACCCCGGCGCACGCCATCATGCCCTCCATCGCCCTGGGGCTGGCCAGCTCCGCCCTCATCGCCCGCCTCACCCGGGCCAGTTTGCTCCAGGTGATCCGGGAGGACTACATCCGCACCGCCCGGGCGAAAGGCCTCGCCGAGCGCCTGGTCATCGTCCGCCACGCCCTTCGGAACTCCCTCATCCCGGTGGTCACGGTGCTCGGTCCCCTCTTCGCCGCCCTGGTGACCGGGACCTTCGTGACGGAGACGATCTTCGGCATCCCGGGGCTCGGCCGTTACTTCGTCACCAGCATCACCAACCGGGATCACCCGGTGATCATGGGGACCATTTTGATCTACGCCATTTTCCTGGTGATCGCCAACCTGGTTGTTGACATCACCTACGCCTTCCTGGATCCGCGGATCCGTTACACCTGATCTTGAGAAGCGAGGTGGACGATGGCGACGCAGGCGATGCGTCGAGGGGCAGAGGCCCTCGCGGTTCCCACCCGTCGGCCGGTGGGGTTCTGGGAGGACGCCCTCTATCGGCTCTCCCGCAACCGGGCAGCCATGGTCGGGGCGGGGATCGTCATCCTGCTCGTCCTGGTGGCGATCTTCGCACCCCTCATCGCTCCCTATCCCTACGACAAGCAGGTGCTGACCGACCGGGATAAGGTCCCGGCCTGGATGGTGAAGGTCTTCCCCTTTATGCAGCCCTACGCGCGGATCAGCGACCGCTATCTGCTGGGAGCGGACTACGTGGGGCGGGACCTCTTCAGCCGCATCATCTACGGGACCCGGGTGTCCCTGACGGTGGCCTTCGTGGGGCCGCTGATCAGCCTCATCGTGGGGACCACCTACGGTCTGATCTCGGGCTACTTCGGCGGGCGGCTGGATAACATCATGATGCGTCTGGTGGATGTTCTCTATGCTTTCCCGGGGTTGCTGTTCATCATCCTGTTGATGGTGTTCTTCCGTCAGGTGCCCCAGGAGGCCCGCTCGGTCTGGGACGCCATCCGGATCCAGATGTATAAGATCGACGCTGCCTTCGGGGGGATGTTGTTTATCTTCGTGGGCATCGGGCTGACGGCCTGGGAGAACATGGCCCGCCTGGCCCGGGGGCAGGTCCTCTCGGTCCGGGAGAAGGAGTTCATCGAGGCCGCCCGGGCCATCGGGGCGGGGCACCTGCGCATTATGTTCCGCCACATCCTGCCCAACATCATCGGCCCTCTGATCGTGGCCGAGACCCTGGCCATCCCCTCCTACATCACCACCGAGGCCTTCCTGAGCTTCATCGGCCTCGGGGTGAACCCGCCGACCCCCAGCTGGGGGCTGATGATCTCCCAGGGCGCCCAGGCGATCCGCACCTATCCCAACCAGGCCCTGGCCCCCGCCCTCGCCCTGGCCATCACCATGTTCGCTTTCAACTTCCTGGGGGACGGCCTGCGGGACGCCCTGGACCCGCGGATGCGGGGCACGCAGTAAAGGGAGCTCTCCCATACTCCCCGGGCCGGGCGATCCCGGCCCGGGGATTCTCGCACCGGATCCTCACGGCGGAGGCTGCGGATGGGACGCCTGATGAGCGAGGTGGCCATCGTCGGGGTGGGCTGGAGCGGCTTCCGATCGATCACCCCCGACCTCTCCTTCCGGGAGATGATGTTCGAGGCCGCGGCCATGGCCTACGCCGACGCAGGGATCCATCCCCGCCGGGACCTGGACGGCCTGGTCACCGCGGAGGAGGACTTCCACGAGGGCATCGCCATCAGCGACGAATACGTCCCGGACCAGATGGGGGCGGTGCTGAAATCGGTGCACACCATCGCCGGCGACGGCCTCCAGGCCCTGGCCGCGGGGGTGATGCAGATCGCCGCGGGGGCCGCCCGCATCCTGGCCGTCGAATCCCACAGCAAGGCCAGCAACATCCAGAACCTCCCCCAGATCACCGCCCTGGCCATGGACCCGGTCTTCCAGCGCCCCCTGGATGCCCACCCCCTCTTCATCGCCGGGCTGGAGATGCGCCGCTACCTGGAGGCCACGCGCACCCCTCTGGAGCATGTGGCTCGGGTGGTGGTCAAGAACCGGCGCAACGCCATGCGCAACCCCCGCGCCGCCTTCCCGGCGGATCTCACCGTCGAAGATGTGCTGAGGAGCGAGCCCCTGGCTGAGCCCCTCACCCGCCTGATGGCCGCCGAGCCGGCCGACGGATGCGTGGTGATCGTCCTGGCGCGGGGGGATATCGCCCGCTCCCTGACCGACCGGGCGATCTGGATCCGCGGGATCGGATGGGCGACCGACTCCTACACCCTGGAGGGGCGGGATTGGGAGGGCGCCCGTTACCTCCGCCGGGCGGCCGAGATCGCCTATCAGCAGGCCGGGATCCGTTCGCCCCGCCGGGCCTTCGATCTGGTGGAGATCGACGACACGTTCGCCTATAAAGAGCTCCAGCACCTGGAAGCCCTGGGCCTCTGCCGTCCCGGGGAGGCCGGATGGTGGACGGCCGAGGGGGCGACCGAAATCGGGGGGGAGTTGCCGGTGAACCCCTCCGGCGGGTGTCTGGGGGAAGGCCATCTCCTGGACGCCTCCGGGCTGGCCCGGCTGCTGGAAGCGGTGCTCCAGCTGCGCGGGGAGGCCGGTCCCCGGCAGATCCCGCACGCCGGCACGGCCCTGGTGGCCTCCTGGCGCGGGCTGCCCACCGCTACCGGCGCGGTGGCCATCCTGAGTCGGGAGCCCTGACGATGGGCCTTGCCCGGATGTCCCCGGAACGCTTGTCGGTGAACACTGGCCCTTCGGGCCGACCCGCCATGCCTCCCTGTGGCCGGGCCAGAAGCATCGGGGCGGCGCCTCGAACGGTCCGCCGCCGGGAGGAGGGGGAGAGGTTCCCCGCGCCGCGGGATGAACTTCCCCGCGATCGGCCGGAGGTGCCCATGCATCCGGAGGAGCTGCGCGGAAGGCTGGAGCAGCTGGAGAACGAGGTCCTGATGCTCAAGCACGTGCTGCGCTTCATCCTGGCCGCTCACCGCCGCCATCTTCCCTCCTTCTCCGGCCAGCGGGTGGACCCGGAGCTCGTGCGCCAGGTGCGACGGGAGATCCAGGCCCGGTGGCATGAAGAGTGGGAGGATCTGATCCCGCCGAAACCGAGGCTCCTGTGAGAACGTACGTTCTGGATACTCACGCCCTGATCTGGTATCTCACGCGGGATGAGCGGCTCAGCCCGGCGGCCCGGCAGGCTTTCCGGGAGATCGAGCGAGGGGAGGCCAGAGGGCTGATCCCCATCGTCGTCCTGTTGGAGCTGATCCGGATCGAGGAGAAGGAGCTGATCCCGCCCCTCTGGGAGGCCGTCCTGGCCACGCTGCTCGGCGGGGGGAGATTCGAGGTGGTGCCCCTGGACCTCAACCTGTTGGCGCTGGTGCGGGAGCTGCCGGAGATCGAGGACCTGCACGACCGGGTGATCGTGGCCATCGCCCGGCGCTATGAGGCGGTTCTGGTCACCTACGATGAGATCATCCGGCGCTCCGGCCTGGTGGAAACCCTCTGGTGATGCGGATCTGCCCGAGGAGGTAAGGCCAAATGGCGGGACGGCGAGTGGCCATCGTCGGTGCGGGGATGACCAAGTTCGTGCGCCGGGCCCTGGAGACCGGCCCGGAGCTGGCCTGGGAGGCCGCCCACAAGGCCCTGGAGTCCTGCGAGATGACCCTGGATCAGATCGACGCGGTCGTGCTGGGCTCCGCCCCCGATGCCTTCGATGGGGTCCATATGAAGGTGGAGTATCTGAGCCCGGGGGCAGGCGCCTGGGGCAAGCCCACCATCCGGGGTTACGTGGGCGGCGGGACCGGGGTCTTCGCCGCCATCCAGGGCTGGTATCACATCGCCAGCGGGATGTTCGACACGGTGCTGGTGGTGTGTGAGGAGAAGATGTCCTCCTGCCACCCGCACCCGCAGGCGGCCTTCAATTACATCTTCGATCACACCCTGGAGCGCCCCCTGGGCCCCAACCTCCTGTGGATCTTCGCCCTCGAGATGAACGCATATATGACGAAATACGGGCTCACGAAGCGGGACATCGCGATGGTGGCGGTGAAGAACAAGCGCAACGCGGCCGACCATCCGGCGGCCCAGCTGGGCGATCCGAACATCACGGTGGAGGATGTGCTGAACTCAGAGGTGCTGGCCTGGCCGGTGCAGCGGCTGGACGTCTCCCCGACCAGCGACGGGGCGGTGGCCATCGTGATGGCCGCCGAGCATGTGGCCCGGCGGGTGACGAACAAGCCGGTTTGGGTGGAAGGCGTGGGCTGGTCCCTGGACACCCAATACTGGACCAACCGGGACCTCTCCTACCCCACGTATGTGGAAGAAGCCGCCCGCAAGGCCTACGCGATGGCCGGCATCAAGGAGCCCCGCAAGGAGATCCACATCGTGGAGCCCTATGATCCCTTCGACTATAAGGAGCTGCATCACCTGGAGGGGCTGCTGCTGGCGGATCGCGGGAAGGCCGCTGAGTTGATCGCCCTCGGGATCGCCAACCGGGACGGGGACATGCCGGTCACGCCCTCCGGGGGGCTCCTGGGGGTCGGGAACCCTATCGCGGCCGCCGGCCTGATGAAGGTGGCCGAGCTCTTCTGGCAGCTCCGGGGGGAGGCCGGCAAGCGCCAGGTGCCCGGCCAGCCCCGACGGGGCCTGGCCCAGGCCTGGGGGGATCTGATGCAGGTCGGCACGGTGATCATCCTGGGAATCTGAGGGGAGGAAAGCCCCATGGAGCGCTGGGTCTACCCCACCACCGGCCTCCGGCCGGAGGACATCGAACAGGGACGGGTGCTCACCACCCGGGCGCCGTTGCGGGGCGAATACGCCTGGGACGCCGGGGTGGCGGTGGGGCGCTTCCTGGCCGAGCTGAAGAACGGCCGGCTGATCGGCCGGCGCTGCCGATCCTGCGGCCGGGTGATGATCCCGCCCCGCATGTTCTGCGAGCAGTGCTTCCGCCCCACCGACGAATGGGTCCCCCTGGCCGATACCGGCACGGTGATCACCTTCTCGGTGTGCACCATCTCCTGGGACATGCGCCGCCTGGAGGTCCCGGAGGTCCCTGCCGTCATCGCCATCGATGGCGCCTCCCCCGGGATGGGGATTCTGCACAAGCTGGGGGAGGTCGGGCAGACCCTCGAGGAGATCCTCCAGCGGGTCCGGGTCGGCATGCGGGTTCAAGCGGTCTGGAAGCCGCCGCACGAGCGGGAGGGCGCGATCACCGACATCCGGTATTTCCGACCCCTGGAAGCCTGAAGGAGGCCCTGATGGCGCTCATCGAACGGATCCTTCATGCCCGGGACGCCCGCGCCTGGCACGGCACGATCCGGCTGGAGGGGGTCTACACCGCAGGGGTGGCCGGGGAGCGCTGGCTGCGCGGCCTGCAGGCCGGCAAGATCTACGGGACCCGCTGCCCCCGTTGTCAATATACCTACGTTCCGGCCCGCCGTTTCTGTGAGCGCTGCCTGGGTGGGCTGGACGAGGGGGCATGGGTGGAGGTGGGCCCGCAGGGGACGCTCCTCTCATGGACGCGGGTGTATCTCGCCCCGGACGGGAGCCGGCTGGCGCATCCCCGCACCCTCGGCCTGATCCGCCTGGATGGAGCCGACGCCCTCTTCATCCACGACCTGCTGGATGAGGGAACCCCCTGGGCCGTCGGCATGCGGGTGGAAGCCGTCTTCCGCCCGGCCCCGGAGCGGGTCGGCAGCCTCCTGGACCTTCAAGGCTTCCGCCCGATTCGGTAGCGGAAGCCCTCTCGTTTGTTTTGATTTTCACAACCATGGCTTGCGGGGGGAGGGGGGATCCCCTATAATGGGGGCAACCCGCTCGGACCCGGGCGGGAGGGAAGGCTGAGGGCCTTCCATCCGCGGGGGAGGAAAGCCGCCATCTCGCCCTCCCCCACACAGGAGGATCCGAGGGATGAGTTCCCACTCCTCGGTGCCAAGGTCCCCTCGACGGGGGAGGATTGAGGGCCGTCCGCAACGTCGCGCAATTGAGGATACAGAGTGGATGTCGCGAGTAGGTTCCTGGGCGCGGGCCTGGCTGGAAGGATGGGCCGCCCGGCTGCAGGAGCCGATCCGGAGAGCGGGGGCGTTCGCCCTCGATTTGTGGACCCATTACAGCCGGCACGTGGGACTGGTCCTGGCGGTGGGCCTGGTCTATCTGGGCCTCGTCCAGGGCCGTGCGGCTCCGGCCTGGCTGTTCCAGCCGGTGCGCCTCCCTCAGGCCGCCTCGGCTCAGCCGGCTTCCCCTGAGGTGCTGCAGGCCCTGCTCCGTCGATCCGCCTATCTGGGCGGAACCCGTCGGAACAGCCCGGCCTTGCTGATCCGCCAGGTGGATCTCCACACCGAGATCCCGGAACGTCCCCGGAGGGGCATCATCACCTACACCGTCCAGTCCGGCGACACCCTCTTCGGCATCGCGGAGAAGTTCAAGCTGCGGCCTGAGACCATCCTCTGGGCGAACTACGATGTCCTCCAGGATGATCCCCACATGCTGGAGATCGGCCAGGTCCTGAACATCCCGCCGGTGGATGGCGTGCTTCATGTGGTCAAAGAGGGGGAGACCCTGGAGGCCATCGCCCAGAAATACAACGTGAGCCCGGAGGCTATCCGCAACGCGGAGTGGAACGGCTTGCAGGACGGCGGGGAGCCCCAGGTGGGCCAGGTGCTGATCGTGCCGGGCGGCACGCGTCCCTTCGCGGGGTGGACCCCGCCCCGTCAGGCCTATGTGGTGGTGGCGGGCGGCAAGCGGCTGCCCTCGGGGGCCTGCCCCAGCGTGCAGGTTCCCCCGCTGGGCACGGGAAGTTTCATCTGGCCGGTTAACAGCCGCTGGCGGTCCGGCTACGATTTCACCGCCTACCATCCGGGGGTGGATTTCGCCGGCCGCCTGGGCGATCCGGTCTATGCGGCGGACGCCGGCACCGTGGTTTACGCCGGCTGGAGCACCGTTGGCTACGGCAACTTGATCGTTCTGGACCACGGGAACGGTTATCAGACGTACTACGCGCACCTCAGCGCGATCTTCGTCGGTTGCGGGCAGCAGGTGGCCAAGGGGGCGACCATCGGCCTGGTGGGCTCCACCGGGCGTTCCACCGGGCCGCACCTGCACTTCGAGATCCGGGGACCCGGCGGCTTCGTGAACCCCTGGCGCGCGCTTCCGTAGTTCAGCGTCGCCTCTCGGATCTAAAGGATGAGGCTGGGAAGCGTTGCGAGCCTTCCCAGCCTCTGTTTTTCCTCGCGCATGAGGCATGAGCGTGGCGCGTTGCTTACAATAAACTCAAACACGCGTGCGTCGGAGGCAGGGGATGACCTGGGAAGCGGTGGCGCCCATCCTGGGGGTGGGGATCCTAACGGCCCTGGGGGCGTATTTCTTGGGGATCGCGGGGGTGTATGAGCAGCTGCCGGCGGCCCGGCGGCGGGCCCATCTCGGATGGTTCCTGCTCGGCCTGGGCTGGGCCGCCTTCGGCTTCATCCCGTCCCCGCTGTTGCTGGGCCCGGACCTCCGGTTCACCGTCAACATGGCCCAGTTCGTGGCCTTGACCGGCCTGGCTGCCCCCCTGCTCTGGATGGGCCTGCCGGAGCCCTTCTTCCGCCCCCTGGTCCGGTGGCCTCCCCTGGCCGGGGCGGGCCGCCGGCTCATCCGGCCGATCCCGGCCTATCTGGCCGCCAACCTGATCTTCTTCGCCTGGCACACGCCGGCCCTCTTCGAGGTGTCCTCCCGCAGCGTGGCCCTCTGGGCCCTCAAGCAGTTCCTGTTCCTGCTCGCCGCGATGCTGGCCTGGGGGCCGGTGCTGAGCCCGACCCCGGCCTGGCCCCGCCTCTCCGAGCCCGGCCAGGTCCTCTATCTGTTCTTCCTGGCCATGCCGACCACCTTGTTAGGCGCTCTGTTCACGTTCCCGGACACCCGGATTTACAACCCCTCCGCCCTGGGCTTCGAGGTGTGCGCGCCGTCCTCTCTGGAGGACCAGCGGCTGGCGGGGCTCTTCATGTGGGTGCCGGGCGCGCTGATCTACCTGGGCGCCCTGACCGTGGTGTTCTTCCGCTGGTTCGGAAAAGAAGAAGCCCGGGCCTGAACGGCCCCGGTTCCCGGGCTCAGGAGTCGCTGGCCCACGGCGGGGCACGGCGGGGCCGCCGGGCCTCCTCGCCGCCGTTCAGCAGGCGGCGGCCCCGCTGGAGGTCGGCCTCGTGCTTGAGGAGGACCGTGAGCGTGCTCTCCAGGGTCTTGCGGTCCAGGTGCTGGGCGTTCAGGGCCACCAGGGCCCGGGCCCAATCCAGGGTCTCGCTGATGCTGGGCTGCTTTTTGAGATCCAGGCGGCGCAGACGCTGCACCAGCTCCACCACCTGCCGGGCCAGCTGAGGGGCCAGCTCGGGCACCTTCAGCCGCACGATGGCCAGCTCCTGCTCCAGGGACGGGTAATCGATGAACAGATAAAGACAGCGCCGCTTGAGGGCTTCGCTCAGCTCCCGGGTGTTGTTGCTGGTGAGGAAGACGGTCGGGACATGCTTGGCCCGCAAGGTCCCCAGCTCGGGGACGCTGACCTGGAAGTCGCTGAGGACCTCCAGGAGGAAGGCCTCGAACTCGGCGTCGGCGCGGTCGATCTCGTCGATGAGGAGGACCACCGGCTCGTCGGAGAGGATGGCTTTGAGCAGGGGTCGGGGCAGCAGGAAGCGCAGGGAGAAGAAGACGTCCTCCTCCTGGGCGATGCGGTCGGCGGCCTCCCGGAGGGTGGCGGCATCGGCCAGGACCGCGTTGAGCTTGTCCCGCAGCAGCTGGGTGTAGAGCATCTGCTTGGCGTATTCCCACTCGTAAAGGGCCTTGGTCTCATCCAGCCCCTCATAGCACTGCAGGCGGATGAGGGGGCGCCCCGTGGCCGCGGCCCAGGCCTTGGCCAGCTCCGTCTTGCCCACCCCGGCGGGGCCCTCAATCAGCACGGGCTTGCCCAGCCGTTCGGCCAGGAAAACCGTGGTGGCGATCTCATCGGAGGCGATGTATTGCTGAGCCGCCAGCCGTTCCCGGACCTCCTCAATCGAAGAGACCATGACCCCCTCCCGAACCGCCGGCAAAGTCAGACAGCCGCCCGCCCCGGCCTTACCGCTTATTCTAATCCCCTCATCGAAAACCGGCGAACCTCGCTCTGTGCCAGTATTCACAAATCTGAGGAAGGCGAGGGGTGGTTTCTGAACCTCTTCTGAACTTTTCGGGAATAAACTCGTGCGTGCAGATCGCGGAGCGTTGAGGAGGCGATGGGGCGGCAGGGGGCGCGGGCGGCTTCGTTCGTGGTGCGGGTCTGGCTGGAGGAGTCCCGCGCCGAGGGCCGGTTGCGGGGCGAGATCTCCGACCTCCGCACCGGGGAGGTCCGGCCCTTCGGCGACGAGCTCCATCTCCTCCGGTGTCTCTGGGATTGGGTTCGGCAGCCCGACATCGGGCGATCCTCACCCTCTTCTCGGAAGGAGGTTCCCATGAGCGAGCTGACGGCGCGGGATGTGATCTTGCGGATGCCCGAGGCCTTCCAGCCGGACAAGGCCCAGGGCGTGAGCGCCACCATCCAGTATTCCCTCACCGGGGAGGGCGGCGGCGACTGGTATCTGGTGATCTCCGAGGGGACCTGCACGGTCCACGAGGGGAAGGCGGAGAAGGCCGACGTCACCCTCACCATGGACGCCCGGGATTTCGTGGACATCGCCACCGGGAAGCTGGATGCGATGAAGGCCTTCATGAGCGGCAAGCTCAAGGTCAGCGGCAACATGATGCTGGCCACCCGTCTCACCTCGTTCTTCCGCATCGGCTGACCCGGACCTCGGGTTGAAGCGGAGTGTGGAGGAGGTGGCCATGGAGGAGCGGCGATGGCATCGCTTCTATGATTTCTGGGTGCCGCGCTCCCTGACCTACCCCCGGCAGCCCCTGAGCGCCCTCATGGACTTCGCCGCGAACCAGTATGGGGAGCGCACGGCAACGATCTTCTACGGCGCGGAGATGAGCTATCGGGACCTGCGGGCTCACTCCGTCCGTCTGGCCACCGCCCTGGACGCCCTGGGGATCCGGCCGGGGGATCGAGTTGGGATCATGCTCCCGAACTGCCCCCAGTTCTTCATCGCCTTCTACGCCATCCTCCGACTGGGCGCCGTGGTGGTTCCCCTGAACCCCCTCTATGTGGAGCGGGAGCTCCGCTACGTGGTGGAAGACAGCGGGATGCGGGCCCTGATCGCCCTGGACACCATGGCGCCCAAGGTCATGGCGGTGCGGGAGCAGGCCGGGCCGGAGCTCGTGATCTTCGCCGGCCTCCAGGACTACATGCCGGAGCCCGTCCGCCCCATCTACCTCGAGCGGGTCCGGGCCCAGGGGATGAGCACGGAAACCCCGGTCGGCCCCGGCCTGTATCGGTGGACGGAGCTGATGGAACGGGCAGGGGAGCGCTTCTTCCAGCCGCCGGTGAACCCGCTGGAGGACGTGGCGGTCCTCCCCTACACCGGCGGCACCACCGGCCTGCCGAAAGGGGTGATGCTCACCCATTTCAATCTCTTCGCCAACGTGATCCAGGCCTACGTCTGGGCCCGGGAGTTCGTCCGCCGTGGGGAGGAACGCTATCTGGTGGTGCTCCCCCTCTTCCACTCCTTCGGCATGACCTCCCTGATGAACGTGGGGATGTTCAACGGGGCGTCTTTCATCCTGCTCCCCCGCTTTGATGTGGAGGAGGCGCTGAACGCCATCCGGACCTATCAGCCGACCTTCCTCCCCGCGGTGCCGACGATGTATATCGCCCTCCTCAACCACCCCCGGGCGGCCGAGTCCGGCCTGGGCTCCATCCGCCTCTGCAACAGCGGGGCCGCCCCCCTTCCCGTGGAGGTGATCCAGCAGTTCGCCCGCTTCTCCTCCGGCACCTTCATCGAAGGCTACGGCCTCACGGAGGCCTCGCCCATCACCCACATCAACCCCATCATGAACCTGAAGAAGCTGGGCAGCATCGGCCTCCCCATCCCGGACACGGACGCGCGCATCGTGGACGTGGAGACGGGGACCCGGGAGCTGGCGCCCGGGGAGATCGGGGAGCTGGTGATCCGGGGGCCTCAGGTGATGAAGGGCTACTGGAACCGGCCGGAGGAGACCGCCCAGACCCTGCGGGACGGCTGGCTTTACACGGGGGACATCGCCCGGATGGACGAGGACGGCTACTTCTACATCGTCGACCGCAAGAAGGACATGATCCTCACCGGCGGCTTCAACGTCTACCCGCGGGAGGTGGAGGAGGTCCTCTACGCCCATCCGGCCGTCCTGGAGGCGGCGGTGGTGGGGGTGCCGGATCCTTACCGCGGTGAGGCGGTGAAGGCCTACGTGGTCCTCCGGCCGGGAGCCCAGGCCTCCGAGGCGGAGATCCTGGAGCACTGTCGGCGGAACCTGGCCCCCTACAAGGTCCCCCGGGAGATCGAGTTCCGGGATTCCCTGCCGAAGTCAATGGTCGGGAAAGTGCTCCGCCGGGTGCTGCGGGAGGCTGCCCCTGCGGCGCCGCCGCCCCCGGTCACAGTGCCCCCCGACGTCTCCATCCGCGCCTTCTTCACCGAATGGGTCCCCCGGCTCTTCGAGGCGGCGTCCGCCACGCCCCCCGAGGGGATGGAGGGGACGGTGCTCCGAGTTCGTTACCGCGTGGGGGAGGAGGTGTTCACCCTGCGGGTGGAGGACGGGAAGCGCCTGACAGTGATCGAGGGGGAGACCGACGAGACGCCCCACGTGGAGCTGAGCATGGGGACGGAGGAGTTCCGGGAGGTCCTGGCCGGACGCCTCTACCTCGGGGAGCCGCCTTACCTGGCCTTCCGCTCCCGGCGCCGGTTCGAGGCCCTGCAGCGGGTGAAGGGGACGGTGCATCTGGAGCTGGAGCGGCCGGACGGCACCCTGTGGCGGGCGACGGCCATCTACAACGGGGCGGCGGAGCCGACCGGGACCCTGCGCATGAGCGCCACGGATTACAGCTCGATGCAGCGCGGGGAGCTGGACGGCCAGGTGGCTTTCGCCACCGGCAAGCTGCGGTGGGAAGGGGATTTCACGTTGCTGATCGGCCTGCGGGCCTTGCGCGAATAGCGGGCGTGGCCTCCAGCCGCGCCCTGAGCGAATGGGAAGCACCGAATCGATGTGGGGAGCCGGGCGGCGGGCGGATCCCTCCTCGCCCCCGCCGGCTCCCGGGAGGGAACGGACGATGATTGCGTTCGAGCCGACGGATGAGCAGCGGATGCTGATCCAGACGGTCCGGGCCTTCGCCGAGGAGCACCTGCGCCGGGTGGCCCGGGAGAGCGATGAGACCGGTCAGGTCCCGGAGGATGTGATCGCGCGGGGATGGTCCATCGGGCTGTTGCCCAGCATGATCCCCGAAGCGTATGGGGGCTTCGGCGAGCCCTCGGCGCTGACCAGCGTGCTGGCCCTGGAGGAGCTGGGCTGGGGGGATTTCACCCTTGCCCTCTACCTGCTGGCGCCCCACGCGGTCGCCCTCCCCATCATGCTGTATGGGACCGAGGAGCAGAAGCGGACATATCTGCCTCGTTTCTGCGGGGAGCGCTTCGTCCGGGCGGCGGCGGCCTTGATCGAGCCGAGCTTCCTCTTCGATCCCTTCCATCTCCGGACCACCGCCCGCCGGGAGGGGGAGGAATACGTGCTCCATGGGACCAAGATCGGGGTCCCCTTCGGGGCGGAGGCGGAGCTGCTCCTGGTCTACGCCAGTGAGGACGGGCGCACCCAGGCCTTCCTCGTGGAGCCGGGGACGCCGGGGCTGACGGTGAAGGAGCGGGACCGTTACGCGGGGATCCGGGCCCTGCCCACTTATGAGGTGGTCCTGGAGGGCTGCCGGATCCCGCGCTGTCAGCGGATCGGAGGCGAGGAGGGGATCTCGATGGAGCGGCTGCTGGAGCGGTCGCGGGTGGCCCTGGCGGCCCTGGCCGTGGGGCTGGCGCGGGGGGCTTTTGAATACGCCCGGGATTACGCCAAGCAGCGGGTGCAGTTCGGCGAGCCCATCGCCCATCGCCAGGCCATCGCCTTCATGATCGCGGAGATGGCCATCGACATCGACGCCGCGCGCCTGATGGTCTGGGAGGCCGCATGGAAGCTGGACCGCGGGGAGGACGTCGCCCGGGAGGCGTATCTGGCCAAGCTCTTCGCCGACGATATGGCCCTGCGGGTGACGGACGGGGCGGTGCAGACCCTGGGCGGCCACGGCTACATCCGGGATCATCCGGTGGAGATGTGGCTGCGCAACGCCCGCGGCCTCCCCATGCTGGAGGGGCTGGTGATGGTGTGAGGAGCTGGCGGAGGATCGCTGACGACTCTGTCGGTCTTCCGGAGGGAGGTGACGCATGATCAGCTTTGAGATCCCGGAGGAGATCCAGCAACAGCGCGAGATGGCACGGATGGTGGCCGAGCAGCTGATGCGGCCGAACGCCCGCTACTACGACGAGCACGAGCACGAGATCCCCTGGGACTTCGTCAACACCATGTGGCCCATCGTGCAGCAGGACTGGATCCGCATCGTGCGGCGGGCGGAGCGGCAGCTGGCCGGGGAGCAGCCAGCGGAGAAGAAGCGCGAGGGGCCGCGCTACGACAACCTGCGCATGATCTTCCTGGTGGAGATGCTGACCTGGGGCGACGCCGGCCTTTATCTGTGCATGCCCGGACCCGGCCTGGCCGGCTACTCCATCAACGCGGTGGGCACGCCGGAGCAGAAGGTCCGCTTCCTCAAGCGCTACACCGAGGGCGGCCCCAAGTGGGGGGCCATGGCCGTGACCGAGCCCGGCGCCGGCTCCGACGTCTCGGCCATCCAGACCACGGCCAAACGGGAGGACGATCACTGGGTGCTCAACGGGGAGAAGATCTTCATCACCAACGGGTATCTGGCCCTGGAAGCCTCCGAGGGGATCGTCGTGGTCTGGGCGACCATCGACAAGACGGCGGGGCGGGCCGGGATCAAACCCTTCGTGGTGGAGGCGGGCACGCCCGGCGTGAGCATCACCAAGCGGGAGCGCAAGCTGGGCATCCGGGCCAGCGACACGGCGGCCATCCGCTTCGACAACGCCCGCATCCCCCTCGACAACATCCTGGGCAGCCCGGAGATCCTGGACACGGCGCGCACCGACGGGTTCAAGGGCGTGATGGTGACCTTCGATGCCTCCCGGCCGGTGGTGGCCGCCGGCGCCCTGGGCATCGCCCGCGCCGCCATCGAGTTCACCAAGGAGGTCCTGGAGAAGGAGGGGATCCGCATCCGCTACGGCCTCCCTCGCCATCAGCTGACGGCCATCGAGCGGGACGTGATGGAGATGGAGGCCATGCACAAGGCGGCCTGGCTGCTCACCCTGCGGGCCGGCTGGATGCTGGATCAGGGGAAGCCCAACGCCCTGGAGGCCTCTATGGCCAAGGTGAAGGCCGGCAAGGCGGTGACCTGGATCACCTACAAGGCCGTGGAGATCCTGGGGCCGCTGGGCTACTCCACCCGCTATCTCGTGGAGAAGTGGATGCGGGACGCCAAGATCAACGACCTCTACGAGGGGACCGGCCAGATCAACACCCTCATCGTCGCCCGCCGCGTGCTCGGCCTGACCAGCCGCGAGCTGAAGTGAGCGGAAGCAGGGAAAGGAGGCCGCGCCCTCCCGGGATATTGTGTATGGTGTATAATGAATACGCATATCCCGAACCGGAGGGGGACGATGCTGCGTCGGATCCAGGCGGTTCTGGAAGAGGAGCAATACCGGTGGCTGCGCAACGAAGCGGAGCGGCGGGGCGTTTCCGTCTCCGCGCTGATCCGGGAGGCGATCGAAACGCTGCGGGCTCATCAGGCCTGGCGGCCGTTGGACGAAAGCCCCTTCTGGGAGCTGGTGGGCGCGGGGCGGAGCGATCAGAAGGGGCCGGCGATCAGCGAGCATGTCGACGACTGGGTCTATCCCCTTCCGCCTCATCGCCGGCCCCGTTCGCGCCGCTCCCGATCCCGCGCGTAAAGGGAGCCACCGATGCGGCGCCGGATCTTGGTGGATACCAGCGCCCTCTTCGCGCTCGTGGATTCGCGGGACCCTCACCATGCTCTCGCCCGCGAAACAGCCCTTCAATATCGGAACGCCGAGCATATCCTCTTGGATCTGGTATGGGTGGAGACCATTACCCTGGTCAAACGGGCCTTGGGCCCTCAAATGGCAATCGAAACAGGAAAGAAACTATTGGAGGGGCCTCCTTTCGTGTTTTATCCCGTTAAGGGAGAAGATTTCTGGGAATCTTGGATGATATTCCAGCGTTTCAGGGACAAAGAGTGGAGCTTCGTGGATTGTGCGATTCTGCATATGGCTCAGCGCCTGGGAGTTTCGGAAGTTTTCTCCTTCGATCGGCATTTCGATCAGATGAGTGGTCTGGGAATCCGACGCATCCCGTTGCGTCTGCGTTAGGGAGGCAGGCTCCGGATGCGGATCGATCTGCGGGAGCAGGTGGCCATCGTCACCGGGGCGTCACGGGGGATCGGGCGGGCCATCGCCCGGGCCCTGGCCGAGGCGGGCGCGAAGGTCGTGCTCTCCAGCCGCCGGGCGGAGAACCTGGCCCCGGTCGTGGAGGAGATCCGCGCCCTCGGCGGGGAGGCCCTGGCGGTGCCGGCTCACACCGGCCGCATGGCGGAGGTCGAGCGGCTGGTGGAGGAGACAGTGAAGGCCTTCGGGCGGGTGGACATCCTGGTCAACAACGCGGCCACCAACCCCCATTTCGGCCCCACCCTGGAGGCCGATGAGGGCCAGTGGCAGAAGATCCTGGAGGTGAACCTCCTGGGCTACTGGCGGATGGCCAAGGCGGTGGTCCCGGTGATGCGGGCCCAGGGGCGGGGCAAGATCCTCAACATCGCCTCCGTGGCCGGGCTGCGCCCCTCCCCCGGGATGGGGCTTTACGGGATCTCCAAGGCCGGGGTGATCATGCTCACGCAGCTTTTGGCCCTGGAGCTGGCTCCGGATCGCATCCAGGTGAACGCCATCGCCCCCGGGGTGATCCGCACCCGCTTCAGCGAGCTCCTCTGGAGCACGCCGGAGATCGCCGAACGCATCCTGCGGGCCACCCCCCAGGGGCGCTTCGGGGAGCCGGAGGAGGTCGCCCGGCTGGCCCTGTTCCTGGTCTCTCCCGCCGCCGATTTCATCACCGGAGCGGTCTACGTCGTGGACGGCGGGCTCTCCCTGACCGGCGGGCTGGCGTAATCGTTCCGCAGCACAGCGTATTGATTGGACCCGCCCGGGGTGAAACCGATTGCGGAGGAAACCCGATGCCCACCGCCCGGGAGCTCGGACCGGAGGGCTGGAAGCCTTACCTCGAGGCGGCCCGGCGGCGGCCGCGGCCGACGATCGCCATCGATCCGGAGGAGCGCGCCCGCCTGCTAAGTCGCGCCCGGGAGGCCGCGCGGGCGCTCAAAGAGCAGTTCGGGGCCCGGCGGGTGTGGCTCTTCGGCTCCCTGGCCCACGCGGCCTGGTTCGACCCGGACTCCGATGTGGACATGGCCGTGGAGGGCCTTCCCCCAGAGGATTTCTGGAAAGCCTGGGCGGCCGTGGAGGACATCATCCGGGAGCGCCCGGTGGATCTCATCGACTGGGACATGGCCAGCGACTCCCTGCGCCAGGCGATCGAGGAATTCGGGATCGAACTATGAGGGAGACATCAGAGATCATATCCAAGCGGATCCGAGGGGAGCTGGCGGATCTCGAGCGGGTCGTCCAGCGGGCTCTCAGCATTTGGGAGAAGGCTGCGCGCTTCCCCGAAGAGACGGCTTACTTGGAAGCGGCCGCCTTAAATCTTCATAGTTTCTACTCCGGCGTGGAACGGATCTTTAATCTGATCGCTCTTCACATAGATGGTTGGACTCCTCGGGGTGAGGCCTGGCATCGTGAGCTTCTCGATCGAATGGCGGAAGACATCCCGGATATACGACCCGCGGTGATCTCCACCTCGCTTGTCCAGATCCTGGATGAGTTCCGCCGGTTTCGGCATCTGGTTCGCAACGTTTACACCTTCAATCTGGATCCCCAAAGGATGAGGCCCCTAATGGAGCAGCTGCCTTCATTGTGGCAGGCCCTGAGGACGGAGCTGTTGGCCTTTGCGGATTTCCTTGAATGGCTCCATTCAGGATGACGGAGGCACCGATGACCGTGGCGCCGCGGACGTGCTGGGTGTCCGGTGAGGTGCGGTTGCGCGTTCTGGAGTGGCCGGGGGAGAAGGGGACGATCCTGGCCCTCCACGGCCTGACAGGCTACGCGGAGACGTTCCTCCCGCTGATCCCGGCCCTGAACCCCCCTTACCGGGTCCTGAGCATGGACCTGCGGGGCCGGGGGGAGAGCGAGCAGCCCGAGGATCCCCAGGCCTACGGCCTGGAGGCCCACCTGCGGGATATCGCCGCGGTGCTGGAGGCCCTGGCCCCGGAAGGGGCGCTGCTCATGGGTCACTCCCTGGGCGCGATGCTCAGCCTGGCCGTCGCCGCAGAGCACCCACATCGGGTTCGAGGACTGATCCTGTTCGATGGAGGGCCGCTCCCCTCCCGGGCGTTCTCCGAATCCCTGAATCAGGTGCTGAACGCCCGCGTGGAGGAGCTGCCCTCCCTGGAGGCCTTCCGGGAGCTGGTCCGCTCGATGCCCTTCCTCCAGCCGTTCGACGAGCGCCTGATGCCGATCCTGGAGGCCGGGTTGATCCGCGAGCCGGACGGTCGGGTGCGGGTGAAGTTCCCTTCCCGGCTGGGGGCCCAGGAGGCCATGGAGCTGGGGGCGATCTGGAACGAGCGCCTGCGCGGGTATGCCGGGCGGATCCGCTGCCCGGCCCTCCTCCTGAAAGCGCCTGTAGGCACCTTCGGGCCTCACGACCGCTTCTTCACCGAGGCCGAGGAGGGCCTGCTGCGGGAGGTCATCCCCCAGGTCCGCGTCGTGGAGGTCCCGAACACCACCCACTACACCATCGTGCTGGGGCATCACCCTGAGCGGGATCGCCTCGTGCGCGCCTTTGTGGAGGAAGTGCTGGGATGAGGGAGGACGGGCTTCTGCGGGATTTCGGAGGGGAAGGGCCGCTTCTCCATCTGGCGGTGGCCAATGGGTTCCCGCCCGCCTGCTATCGCCCGTTCATGCGCGCCCTAAGGGAGGTTGGCCACGGGGTGAGCCTTCTCCCCCGCCCGCTGTGGCCGGAGCGGCCCGGGCCGGAACGCGGGGTGACCTGGTATACCCTGGCGGACGACCTGATCGCCGCCTTTGAGGCCCGGGGGTGGCGGGGGGTGGTCGGGATCGGCCATTCCATGGGCGGGGTGATCACGATGGTCGCCGCCGTCCGGCGCCCGGAGCTCTTCTCGGCCATCGTCCTGATGGACCCTGTGCTGATGGATCCGAAGGTGCTGGCGCTGTTCCGGGTCATCCGCTGGCTGGGTCTGGGATCCCGCCTGCATCCCCTGGCCCGGCGCGCCCGGCGCCGCCGGCGGGCCTGGCCCAGCCGGGAGGCCGCCGCGGCCCACCTGCGATCCCGCCCGCTGTTCGCCGCCTGGCATCCCGAGGCCTTCGAAGGCTACCTGGAGGAAGGTCTCCTTCCCGCTTCGGACGGCCAGGTCGTGCTGGCCTATCCCCCCGAGTGGGAGGTCCATATCTTCGTGAACGTCCCCCACGACGCCTGGCGGTTCGTCCCCCACATCCCGGTCCCCACGCTGGTGGTGCGGGGCGCATCCACGGACACCTTCACCGCGGACGCCGAGGCCCGTTTCCGCCGTCTGAAGCCCGACGCGCACTTCGCGGTGATCCCCGGAGGGCATCTCTTCCCGATGGAGCGGCCCGAGGAGACCGCGGCGCTGGTCCGGGAATGGTTGAGGCGGATCCTGCGGGGAGCATGATTTCCTGGCATCCCATAAGGCGTTGTCCCAACGATTTGCGGAATATCTTCGCAGGGAGGTTGCGATGGGTTACACCATCCGACGGGTGGCGGTGATCGGTGCGGGGACGATGGGCGCGGCCATCGCGGCCCATCTGGCTAACGCCGGCTTTGCGGTGGACCTGCTGGATATCCCCCCCAAATCCCTCACTCCGGAGGAGGAGGCGAAGGGGCTCACCCTGGACCACCCGGAGGTCCGCAACCGGATCGTCCGGGCGGGGCTGGAGCGGGCGAAGAAGGCGAAGCCGGCCGCTTTCTTCGTGGAGGACCGGGCCCGCCTGATCCGGATCGGGAACACGGAGGATCACTGGGATCGGCTGCGGGAGGCGGACTGGATCATCGAGGCGGTGGTGGAGGACCTGGCGGTGAAGCGGGAGGTGATGGCCCGGATCGAGGCGGTGCGCAAGCCGGAGGCCATCGTCACCACGAACACCTCCGGGCTCCCCCTGCGGGAGATCGGCGCCGGGCGCTCCCCCGAGTTCCTGGCCCATTTCGCCGGCACTCACTTCTTCAACCCCCCGCGCTACCTGAAGCTGGTGGAGCTGATCCCGGGCCCCGCCACGAAGCCCGAGGTCCTGGACGCCCTGGAGCGCCTTCTGGAGCTCCGCCTGGGCAAGCGGGTGGTGCGAGCGAAGGACACCCCTAACTTCATCGCCAACCGCATCGGCTTCCTCTCCGGGGCCTTCGTGGGCAAATACACCATCGAACAGGGTTACACCGTGGAGGAAGTGGACGCCCTGATGGGCCCGCTGATCGGCCGGCCCAAGACCGCCCACTTCCGCCTGCTGGACCTGGTGGGCCTGGATGTGGCGGCCTACGTCGGGCAGCACAGCATGGCCGCCCTGCGCCATGACCCCTTCGTCGCCCTGGTCCAGGATTCCCCGATGAACCAGGTCATGGCGGCGATGATCGAGCGGGGCTGGCTGGGGAACAAGGCCGGCCAGGGCTTCTACAAGAAGGTGGAGACCCCTGAGGGCGCCCAATACTGGCCGCTGAACCTGCAGACGCTGGACTATGAGCCCCCGAAGAAGCCCCGCTGGGAGTCGGTGGGCAAGGCGTTGAAGATGGAGGATCTGCGGGAGCGGCTGCGCTTCATGGCCGCCCAGGAGGATCGGGCCGGGCAGTTCGTCCGGGACGTCCTGGATTTCTACCTGGCCTACGCCGCCTATGTGGCCCCGGAGGTCGCCGACGACATCGTGGCGGTGGACAACGCCATGAAGTGGGGCTTCAACTACGAGCTGGGCCCCTTCGAGACGTGGGACGCCCTGGGGGTGGCGGAGACCGTCGCCCGCATCGAGGCCCGGGGCTGGCCGGTGGCGGAATGGGTGAAGGACTTCCTGGCGGCCGGGGGCCGGACTTTCTATCAGTATGAGAACGGGCGGATCGTGGGCTATTACGACTTCCGGGAGCGGGCTTACCGTCGGCTGGAGCCCCATCCCCGGGTGATCGTCCTCCGGGAGCTCAAAAGCGAGGGGCGCGTCCTGGAGCGCAACCCCAGCGCCAGCCTGATCGACCTGGGCGACGGCGTCCTCTGCCTGGAGTTCCACACCAAGGCCAACGCCCTGGACCCCGACATCTTCGCCATGATGGAGCGGGCGCTGGAGCGGCTGGATCGGGAGGACTGGGTGGGGATGGTCATCGGCAACCAGGGGGAGCATTTCTGCGCCGGGGCCAACGTCTTCGTGATCGGCGTCTCCGCCCAGCAGGGGATGTTCGAGGCCATCGACCAGGGCGTCCGGGCGATGCAGCGCCTGATGATGACCATGCGCTACTTCCACAAGCCCATCGTCACCGCTCCCTTCGGGATGACCCTGGGCGGCGGCGCGGAGGTGGCCATGCACGGGGCCCGCATGGTGGCCTCGGCGGAGACCTACATCGGACTGGTGGAGGTTGGGGTGGGCCTGATCCCGGCCGGCGGCGGGTGCAAGGAGATGATCCGGCGCGTGCTCACCCCCGCCATGCAGACGGAGAACGCCGATCCGCTTCCCTTCCTGCGGCGGATCTTCGAGACCATCGGCATGGCGAAGGTGGCCACCAGCGCTGAGGAGGGACGGGCCTTCGGCTTCCTGAGCGAGGCGGACCGCATCGTGATGAACCCCGATTTCCTGCTCCACGAGGCCAAGCGCGAGGTGCTGCACCTGGCGGAGTCCGGCTATCGTCCTCCGGCGAAGGCGAAGCTCTATGCCGCCGGGCGGGATCTGCTGGCTGCGCTGCGCATCGGCGTCTGGCAGATGCGGGAGGCGCGCTATATCAGCGAACACGACGCCAAGATTGGGGAGAAGCTGGCTTATGTGCTCTGCGGGGGCGACCACCCCGAGCCCATGTGGGTGGATGAGGAGCACTTCCTGGACCTGGAGCGGGAGGCCTTCCTCTCCCTGTGCGGTGAGCCCAAGACCCAGGAGCGGATCTGGCACTTCCTGCAAACCGGGAAGATCCTGCGAAATTAAGCCCCGAATCCAGCCTGAACCGGGAGGCTCCGATGCGGGAAGCGGTGATCGTCGCGGGCGTGCGAACGGCGGTCGGGAAGGCGAAGAAGGGAACCCTGCGGACCACCCGTCCGGAGGCCCTGGCGGCGGCGGTGATCGCCGAGGCCCTGCGGCGGGCTCCAGGGGTGGAGCCGGCGATGGTGGACGATGTGATCCTGGGCTGCGCGATGCCGGAGGGCCATCAGGGCCTCAACATCGCGCGCATCGCCGCCCTGAAAGCCGGGCTCCCGGTGAGCGTCCCGGCCATGACCATCAACCGGTTCTGCTCCTCCGGATTGCAGGCCATCGCCCTGGCGGCGGAGCGCATCATGACCGGCGGGGCGGAGATCATCATCGCCGGAGGGGTGGAGTCCATGTCCCTGGTGCCCATGACCGGCTTCACCCTGCGGCCGGACCCGGAGCTGGCGGTCGCCTGGCCGGAGGTGTTCATCAGCATGGGGCTGGGGACGGAGCGGCTGGCGGAGCGGTTCGGCATCTCCCGGGAGGACGCGGACGCGTTCTCCCTGCGCAGCCATCAGCGGGCCATCGCCGCCATTGACGCCGGCAAGTTCAAGGAGGAGATCGTCCCTCTGGAGGTGGAGGTGGCCGAGCCGGGGGAGGACGGCCGGGCCGTGCGCCGGAAGGTGATCTTTGAGGTCGATGAGGGGCCGCGGCGGGACACCTCGATGGAGGCGCTGGCGAAATTGCCTCCGGCCTTCAAGAACGGGGGCGTGGTGACCGCAGGGAACTCCTCTCAGATGAGCGACGGGGCGGCGGCGGTGGTGGTCATGGAGCGCCGGCGGGCGGAGGCCCTGGGCCTGCGGCCCATCGCCCGCTTCGTCTCCTTCGCCGTAGCCGGCGTCCCGCCGGATTTGTTCGGCATCGGCCCGGTGGAGGCGATCCCCAAGGCCCTGCGGATGGCGGGGTTGCGCCTGGAGGACATCGATCTGATCGAGCTCAACGAAGCCTTCGCCGCCCAGGCTCTGGCGGTGATCCGCCAGCTGGAGATGGATGTGGAGCGGGTGAACGTCAACGGCGGGGCCATCGCCCTGGGGCACCCCCTGGGCTGCACGGGGGCCAAGCTGACCGTCCAGATCCTCCACGAGCTGCGCCGCCGCGGCGGCCGCTACGGCATGGTCACCATGTGCATCGGCGGCGGGATGGGGGCGGCGGGGATCTTCGAGATGCTCTGAGCGCCGGGGCAGGGAGCGACGAAGGATCGAGAGGGCCCTCTCCATCCGGGCATCTTCCTTTCGGAAGCCCTGGCCTGCCGGATGGAGAGGGCCCTTGTGGAACGCGTTCGGCCTTCAGGGGTCCGCTCGGGAGGGACGGGGGCGCCGGCGAGCCCCTCACTCGAAGAGGGGCTCCAGTTCCAGGGTGAAGCCGGGGAGCTCGGGGTCCAGGGGCACCTGCTGGACTCCTTCGTATCGCTCCACCGGGGCGCCGGGGCGGTAGATTTCCACGGCTTGCCGGTAGGGGTCGATCAGCACGCCGAGGCGGGCGCCGTTGGCCAGGTAGGTTTTCATTTTTTCTCGGAGTTCTTCCAGGCTTTGGGAGGCGGAGCGGACTTCGAAGACGGCGTCGGGGCAGAAGGGGCCGAATCCTTCTCGCTGCTGGGGGCTGAGGGCTTCCCACCGCTCCCGTCGCACCCACGAGGCGTCCGGAGAAAGCAAGGACCCGTCCGGAAGCCGGAAGCCCGTGGAGGAATCGAAAACCACCCCCAAGCGGGTCCGCTCGTTCCAGCGTTCCAGCTGATAAGCCACCTTCAGGCTGCGTCGTCCGCTTGCCAATCCGGTGGGGGTCACGAGGAGCCTCCCGTCGGCGGTGCGTTCGAACTGATAGCCCGGGTTGCGTTCGGAAAGCTCGCGCAGCTCCTCATCCGTCACCCGATGCAGCAGATCCAGCCGGATCCCCATCCCCGCCTCCATCACAGCCAGAATTCCTCTGAAAGCCATTATACCCCGTATAATTCAACGAGAGGGACCTGTGCGACGGGGCGTTCTTCACACGGATAGTCTGCGCATGATTTGTGCGGCACCCCACGCGGGAGGAGCGGATGCAGCCGGGCGCGATCGTCCGCTTCCGCAATCGGGACTGGGTGCTCATCGCCGCCGAAGATGAGGTCCTCCGACTCCGACCCCTGACGGGAACCAGCGATGAGGCCCTGGCCGTCCACCGCCGGCTCTGCGACCTGCTCGGGTATACGCTCCCGACCGAGCGGGTGGAACCCTCCCGGTTCCCCCTTCCGGATGCACGCCAGGTCGCGGACGTCCAGAGCGTGCGCTTGCTCTGGCAGGCGGCCCGGCTCCTGCTGCGGGAGGGGGCGACGCCCTTCCGTTCTCTGGGGCGCATCTCCGTCCGGCCCCGGACCGATCAGCTTGTCCCCCTGAGGATGGCCCTGCGGCTGGACCCGGTCCGCCTGCTCATCGCCGACGATGTGGGCGTGGGCAAGACCGTCGAAGCTGCCTTCAGCCTCGAGCGGGAGGTTGGCAATGGAAGCGTTGTTCGAGGTCATTCAGAAGGTGCGGGCGCGGATTCAAAAGCACGGGGATGCGCTGCGAAACAATGAAATGCTGACCCGGTATGCCCTCGTCGATCCCATCCTGCGGGCTTTGGGCTGGGACACGGAGGACCCGGATGCGGTGGAGCCCGAGTTCCGGTTGGAGACCGGTCGCCCGGACTATGCGCTCAAGCATGAAGGCCAGCCCCTCATTATGGTGGAGGCGAAACCCCTGAGGGGAGCCATCGATCAAGCTCGGGAGGAGGGCTTCCGTTACTGCTGGAGGATGAAAGTCCCCTTTTACGTCATCACGGATGGCAATCGCTGGGAGCTTCATGATTTGAGGGAAATGGGGGGCAGGGAGGTTTTCCGCATTGAATTGATGAGTGAAGGTCCCGGTGATGCCGCTCGAAAGCTGATGGCCCTCTGGCGGCCTGCGATGCCCTCCGTGGAGCCGGCACCTCCCCTCCTCATATCCCTCCCCGCGCAACCTCCCGCTGCTCCCGCAGTCTCGACAGGGCTTCGGAGCATCCCCCTGGGGCAGTTAGAGCAACGTCGGAAGCCTCCGCAGCAGCCCCCCCGATCCGTGCGCTTTCCGGATGGGGAGGTTCATTCGGTGGGTTCTTGGCGAGCGCTGCTGGTCGCGGTCGCCCGATGGGCGCTCCCCCGGTTGCAAGCATCGGGTCAGCTTCCGCTGGGAGCCCTGATCCAAAAGGACCCGAATCGTCTGCGGGCGTCCCGCCGCCTGAGCGAGGGCTGGCATATTGAGGTTCATCTTAGCGCGAAGGCCTGCGTCCATAACGCCGTCCGCATCGCTCGCGCGGCAGGGGTGGATCCGGATCAAATCACGGTCGAATTCGCCCCTTAAGGTGCTGGCCCGGCGCTCATCGGGGGAGGTGTTCGGCTGCTCCATTCGTTTGCCTTGCGGGCGGTCGGCCCGCCCGTCGACGGCGCGCCCACTCGATGGCCCAGATCGCCCCCGGACGCATATACATGCTGGCCCGAAAGTTGCCCTCCGCATCCCACGCCTCCGGCGTCCGGAACCAGTAGCCTTTCTCCTCATAGGTCACCCGATAGGCCCCCCAGGCGGTCCGCCAGGCCTCCGCCTCCAGCCCCCGTAGCCACATCGCCGAGGCCACCGCGTAAGTCACCCCCACCCACACCTCCGCCGACTGATTGCTGGAGGTGTCCACCGAGCCGTCCGGCCGCATCCCGTTCACCGCCCCCATCCGCCCTCCGGCAAAGCGCATCACGTTGTATTCGTAAACGGTCCGGAGCGCCTGCTCCGAGTGGGATTCCGGAACGATCGGAGGAAGCCCAACCAGATCGGCATACCATTGGCCGGCCAGCTGATCGGCCATGATGCTCTCACGATGGGGGCTGAGAGCATCGTAGCGATAATACCGCCCGTTCCAGAGGGCGGCCTCAAAAGACGCCCGGCCCCGCCGCAGCCAGTCCTCGTAGCGGGCCCGAGCCTCCTCGTCCCCTACCAGATCCGCCATCCGAACGGCTGCCTCCAGGGCCGCCAGCCACAGCCCCCCGCAGTAAGCGCTCGGCCCTCGCATCGACCATGTGTCATACGTCTGATCCGGGACCCCTTCGTTCTCGGGCAGCCCATCCCCATCGCGATCGAAGAGCTTGAGGTAGTCCAGAGCCATCCGCACCGCGGGCCATCCGTCCTCGATCAGGGTCCGGTCACCGGTGAACACATAGTCCCGATACAGCAGCAGAACGAACTTGCTGTTCAGATCCTTCCAGATGTTGGGGTCCTGGAAGGAATAGGCGTTCGGCAGTCGCCATGGGGCCTCGGACGGCGAGCCCAGATCGTGGGGAAGGGCCCCCGCCAGCTTGCGGGGCGCCTGAGATCCGCTGGATTCGATGGTCCGCAGGGTGAGGTCGACCTGGGGGACTGTGGCGATGAAATCCCGCATCACCGCCTTCTCCAGCTCCGGCCAGAGCATCAGCAGGGGGAAGGAGCCGTAAAAACGCACATCCAGGGTTTCGTAGAACGGATAGTCATAGCACTCGATCTGGGCGAAATGGCCGATCCCATCCGGGTCCTTCGGATCCACCACCCACACGGTGGCGCCATCTGCGATGAAGTAGAGTTCGTTGAACAGCGCGACCGGATACCAGTCCGGCACGTCGGGGTCCGTCCAGAGGGGTTGCTGCCAGGCCCGGATCTGCTCCCGCCAGTCGGCATAGCGATCCAGGGCCTCCTGGGCGATCCGCCATGCGTTCCGCCCGGAGGTTCCGAAGAAGCGGGTGTAGCGGCGGTGCCAGCGATCTCCGGCGCCGAACTCCACCAGGGGCAGATCCCATGCCAGGGCCATCGGCACCATCCGCCGCTCCCCCGGCTCCAGGCGAAGGGTTACGGCCAGACCCGTCCCGACCGGGACGCCGTCCGGGACCATAACGGTCTCGCCATCGCACTCCAGGCGGCCGTCAGCGGCGAAGTCCTCCCAGAGATCCGCGCCGTCTCCATCCGTTCGGAAGACGAGGCGGTAGCTGATCTCCATCCCCGGCATCGCCAGCGCCGCCAGGGCCCACGATCCGTCCCCGGGCTCCCGGACCGGGCCCTCTCCCCCCACGAGCTCAATCCCCATCATCCGGGCGTCTCCGCGCGTCGCCCGCTGGATCCGATGGAGCCGCCCCTTCGGCGTCTTCTCATCGCCTCCTCCCAGGAGGTTCTCCCAGGTGAACAGAAGGCCCACCGTGAGGGGCTGGGCGGTAGGATTCTCGACGGACCACAGGAACACGGCGACCGGGTAGCTGCTCTCGCGGTAGTTATGCGGGATCACAGGGGAGAACTGCTCAACAGCTAGCCGGATGGGAAGGCGATCCCACTGATAGATGAACCACGAGCGGGGGTAGAGGGCCGCGTAGAACCCGGCTCCGACCGGATACCGCCATCGCCAGGCCTCCAGCCCGCGGGCGGGCGCCTCCGTCCACAGGGCCTGGGCCAGGGCGCCTTCGGGGCCCTCCACGAAAACAGAGAACATGCAAGCGGGCCGCGGCTCGTAGCGGTGTTGCCTTGGATCCAGATGCCAGCGAGCGAAGTCCCCTCGATAGGTGCGGCCGATGGTCCCCGCCCCGATCCCTCCCAGTGGAGCCCCTTGCCAGTAGCCATCATCGATGCTGAGGTGGGGGATCGTCATCGAGCGGCCGGGGTTCTCCAGCGGCGACCCGATGGGCCGGCGCCACGCCCGCGGGGGGATCTCCGTGGGAAGAAGCGCTGGCGTTGCGGTCATGAGAGCCTCCTGTTCCGGTCAGATCGCCGGTTTCGAAGGGGATGGGCTGAAGGTTCGCAATGCCCCACACGAGGTGCGGATCACCAGCTCCGTCGGCAGGATCACCCGTTGGGGATCACGAGCGCCTTCCTCCAGCTGGCGCAGGAGGAGTCGGACCGCAACCCGACCGAGCTCCGCGATGGGCTGGCGGACCGTCGTAAGGGGCGGGTCGGTGTAGCGGGCCAGCTCCACGTCGTCGTAGCCGACCAGGGCGATGTCATCGGGAACCCGCAGGCCGGCCTCGCGGATGGCCTTCAATGCGCCCACGGCCATCAGATCGCTGGCCACGAACACCGCGTCGGGGTGTGCCGGGAGCAGGCGACGCATCGCGATGTATCCGCCTGCCTCTGTGAAATCCCCCTCGGCGATCCACTCCGGGGGAGGGTGGATGCCCCACGCCTGCATGGCGATCCGGTATCCCTCAAGGCGATCCACGCCCGGGGCCATCGTCTGGGGGCCGGCGATCGTGGCGACCCGACGCCGCCCCAGGCGGAGGAGATGCTCCGTGGCCACCCGGGCGCCCTCCACGTTGTCCACGTCCACATAGCTGACGTTCGGCTCCTCGGGATAGCGCCCGATGCTCACCACGGGCAGGCCTTCCCGGTAGGCCCGGGCGATCAGGGGATCGGTGGTCCGGGCGGAGACCACGATGATCCCGTCCACCACCCGCCCGCGCAGGGCCCGCCGATAGAAGTCCTCCTCCTGCTGCGGGGTGAGCAGGGAGAGCACCAGAAGGTATCCGCGCTCGGCCAGCGCTTCGGAGATCGCATGGAGCACGACCGGGAAATACGGATCGCCAAACACCTTGGGCAGCGTCTCAGGGATCACCACGCCGACGATCTGGCTGCGGCGGGTGACCAGGTTGCGGGCGGCCGCGTGGGGGTAATAGCCCACCTCCCGGATGACCCGCCAGACCCGCTCGCGGACCTCCGGGCGCACGTTCGGATGCTGATTGATCACCCGCGACACCGTGGAGCGGGAGACCCCCGCCAGCCGCGCGATCTCCTCCAGGGTATATCCCATCGTCCCCTCCCCTGAGAGCGCTCTCAAAATATGCTGGAAGGTTCGGCTCCTCCGGCGTGCTGCGCTCAGGTCCTACGGAGTCTATCATAGCCAGAATCGACCTTTCTGTCAATCCGAGCTGCTTTGCATAGAGAGGTCCAATGAAGCGAACGCCTGGTAAGGGCCCCTCTTGACAAAACCAGATGGATATGCTAAGCATGATATTGGGAGCGCTCCCAAAACGGGGCGAATGGGGAAGGTTCCGCTGGCACCCAGGCCGATCCTCTTGGAGATGGGTCCTGCCGCCGGATCCGATCCCTCTCGTCCCGCGAGGGCATCCAGTGGCCATCCGGTTCTGGCCACCCTATCTTAACAGGAGGAAGTGCCATGAAACGCAAAGTCTGGTTGCTCCTCTGCGGATGGGTGATTGCCTCCTTGGTCCTGGCCGCCTGTGGTGGGACGCCGACTCCTCCGCCGAGTCCGACAGCGGCTCCTCCCGCCACCCAGGCCCCTGCGGCGCCCACACCCGCTCCCACTCCAACCCCGGCTCCCGCAGCGGTGGTGTATCCACGCGAAGAGACGCTGTATACCAGCGGCACCCAGTGGGGTCCGCCCTCTAACTGGAATCCGCTCCAGCCCGGCACCTACGCGATGGGCACCATCGGCCTGTGTTACGAAACGCTGTTCCTCTATAACCCGCTGAAGAACGAATACATCCCCTGGCTGGCCGAGAGCGGGAACTGGACCAGCGACAAGGTCTACGAGGTCAAGCTTCGCAAGGGGATCACCTGGGCCGATGGCAAACCCATGACCGCCCAGGACGTGGCCTATACCTTCGAGCTGGGCAAGCTGGACGGTGTCTACTACAAGCCGCTCTGGGACTACCTGGAGAAGGTGGAGGCGGTGGACGACGTCACCGCCCGCTTCACCTTCAAGGAAGTCCATCATCAGGCCTGGAGCAACCTGCTCTACTCCGTGGCCATTGTCCCCAAACACGCCTGGGAGGGCCGCTCGGCCCAGGAGATCGTCAACGGCCAGAACGTGCCGCCGCTGTGCTCGGGCCCCTACCTCTATGAGGCTCACTCGGAGGACCGCGTGGTGTGGAAGCGCAACGACAACTGGTGGGGGATCAAGCTCCTGGGCAAGTCGGTGGCCCCACGCTACATTGTGGACATCGTGAATCCCAGCAACAACGTGGCCCTCGGCCTGGTGCTCAAGGGCGAGGTGGACCTGAGCAACAACTTCCTCCCGGGCATCGCCACCCTGGTCCAGGGCGGCTATGGGATCAAGACGTGGTATGACAAGCCGCCCTTCATGCTGGCCGCCAACACCGCCTTCCTCTTTATGAACCTCAAGAAGAAGCCGATGGACGATGCCAACTTCCGCAAGGCCCTGGCCTACGCCATCAACGTCGACGAGATCGTCAACCGCGTCTACGGCAACATCGTCCAGAAGGCCAACCCCACCGGCTTGCTGCCGGTCTGGGAGCGCTTCGTGGACCAGGGGGTCGTCCAGCAGCTCGGCTTCTCCTATGATCCCAACCGCGCCAAGCAGATCCTGGCCCAGGCCGGTTACAAGGACGTCAACGGGGATGGCTTCGTGGAGGCCCCCGACGGCTCGCCCATCCAGCTCAAGGTCATCGTCCCCAACGGGTGGACGGACTGGATGGAGGCGGCCAAGGTGATCGCCAGCAGCGCCCAGGCCGTCGGCATCAACCTCCAGGCCGACTTCCCGGACTTCGGCGCCTACTGGGACCAGCTGACAGGCGGCACCTTCGACACGGCCATCAACAACTTCGGCTCCCAGATGAGCAACACGCCGTGGACCTTCTACCAGTGGCTGTTCCGCCATCCGATCACCGACAAGATGAGCGACGGCAACTTCGGCCGCTATGCCAACCAGCAGGTCTTCGACCTGGTGGATGAGCTGGACCGCGTCCCGGTGACCGATGAGGCCCGGATGAAGCAGATCATCGCCCAAATCCAGCGGATCCAGCTGCAGGAGATGCCGGCCATCCCGCTGTGGTATAACGGCCTGTGGGCCCAGTGGAATACGACCTACTGGACGGGCTGGCCGTCGGCGGCGGAGGGCGCGCCGAAGTATCCGCCGTGCACCTGGCGGGGCTACTGGAATATGGGAGCCATCTTGATGCTCACGGAGCTGAAGCCCGCCAAGAAGTAGGAGTCTGATTCCGGATGCAGAAGTTTCCGTTCCCCCGGGGCTCCGAGCCCAGCTCGGGGCCCCAGGGATCCTGGGAAGGCGGAGATCTGGAGTCGGGGGCGGGGATGGCCGTCGTGGAGTGCGCGGTGATCGACCGTGGGGAAGCGTTCCGAAAGGCGCTGGAGCGTTCCATGGAGACCTTCGGGCGCCGGGAGCGCGTCGAGGTCCGCTTCACCTACCTGACGTGGTCCAATGCCTGGTATGAGCTGGTGGAGCGAATTGTTCACCGCGCGGCCCCCGACGTCATGGAAATCGGTTCCACATGGGCCCTCACCTTCTGCGCGATGGAGGCCCTGCGGCCGTTTACATCTGCGGAGATCCGGGCGATCGGAGGTCTAGACCGATATCTCCTTCCCCTCTGGCAGGCTGCCCGTATTGATGAGGCCATCTGGGGAGTTCCCTGGCTCGCGGATCTTCGGCTCGTGTTCTATCGAAAAGACGCGCTGGAGAAGGCGGGGATCGAGGAGCGATCCTTTCGCTTCCTTAAAGATCCCACGGATTTCGAGGGCGCCCTGCATTCTCTTGCCCGCGTCGGTGATCTTCTGGCTTGGGTTGTGCCTACTCAGGCCGAGCGCAATACGATCCATCATATTGCCAGTTGGGTGTGGAGCTACGGGGGTAGCTTCGTAAGCCCGGACGGGGAGCTGCGTTTCGCGGAAGGGCCATCGATGCAGGGGATCCTCGCGTATTTCCGTCTGGGGCCGCTGATGGGATGCCCGATCCCCCTTCTGAGCGCCGTTGAGGCCGACCAGGTCTTTTGGCAGGGGCGAGCGGCGGCCACCATCGGTGGGTGGTGGCTGTGGCACTATGCGGAGGAAGATTTGCGTGCCCGTATCGGCCTGGCCCTGCCGCCCGGCCCCCCTTTTCTCGGCGGTTCCCTCCTGGTCGTCTGGCAGGAGTCCCGGAGCCCTGAGGCTGCCTTTGCGGTGCTCAGGTCTCTGGTCCGCTCGGAAACCATGCTGGCCCTCTGCCGTGCTCCTGGCATGCCTCTACCGGCCCAGCCGGATCTACTCCCCGATCTGTTTTCCACAATGCCTGAGTCAGAGGTGGAGGTCCTGCGAACTGGGTTCTACTATGCCAACAGCTTTCCAAATTTTTCGCTCTGGGGGATCCTTGAGGATCGTCTGAACAGGGTGTTCGGCCAAATCTGGCGGGATCTTCTCCCATGTCCGGAGAACGCGGAGGAGATCATTCGGGGTCATCTGAGGAACGCGAAGGCGGCCCTCAGCCGGATCATCCCGCGCCCGAACGCGAGGGCCGGATGAACCTTGAAGAGCGGGGGGAAGCTGTGATCCGGTATCTGGGGCGTAAGCTGTTCGTTTATCTGCTGACTTTCTTCTTCGCCGTCACCATTGACTGGTTGATCCCTCGCCTGATGCCCGGCAACCCGGTGGACATCATGGTCTCCCGCATGGCGTTGCGGGCGGATGCAGCGGAGGTGGTGCGAAGCTATTACATCCAGGCGTTCCAGCTGGATCTCCCTCTCTGGCGGCAATATCTCAATTTCTGGATCGCCCTGTTCCGGGGCGATCTGGGCGTTAGTATCTGGCTGTTCCCCCAGCCGGTGATCTCGGTGATCGCCCGGGCCGTTCCCTATGACCTTCTCCTGCTCCTGCCGGCCATCCTTCTGAGCTGGGTCCTGGGCAACCAGGTGGGGGCCATGGCCGCGCGCGTGCGATGGCTTGACAACACCGTCCTCCCCCTCGCCTATATCCTGACCGCGACGCCTTACATGTGGCTGGCGCTGTTGCTCGCCTGGTCCCTGGGGCAGGTCGCCGGCCTCTTCCCCATCTCCGGCGCCTACGGCTACAACATCCGGCCTCATCTCTCGTGGGTCTTCATCCGAGACTTGCTCTGGCACTGGACCCTTCCCTTCCTCTCCCTGTTTCTGGTCATGTTCGGGGGATGGGCCATCGGGATGCGGAACATGATCATCTACGAGCTGGAGGCGGATTACTCCCGCTACCTCAGCGCCCTGGGGGCGCCCCAGCGCCTGATCCGCCGGTATGCCTTCCGCAATGCGGTGTTGCCTCAGATCACCGGCCTTGCCCTGCAGCTGGGGGCCATCGTCGCGGGCGCTGTGGCCACGGAGATCGCCTTCGCTTACCCGGGAACCGGCTATCTGATCCTGCAGGCCGTCCTGAACCAGGACTACTTCCTCCTTCAGGGATGCTTCCTGTTTATCATCACCGGCGTCCTGGTGGCGAATCTCATCATCGACATCGTTTACATCCTGGTGGATCCGCGCACCCGCCTGGGGATGGTGGGGGAGTGAGCCATGGGATCCCGATCGGAGCTCATGTATTTCGCCTGGCGTAACACCAAGGTGCGCGTGGGTGTGCTGATCCTGGCGCTGTTTGTGATCCTGGCGATCGTGGGACCGCTGTTTGCCCGCCACGATCCGAACGCGTATGTGGGGCCACCCGCTCATCCCCCTTCCCGGGAATACTGGCTGGGCACGACCACGTTCGGTCAGGATGTTTACTCCCAATTCGTGCATGGGCTCCGGGCCACTTTTATCGTGGGGCTTCTGGGCGGGGGGATCGGGACCTTGCTCGGGGTGTGCATCGGGTTGCTGGCCGGCTACCGCGGGGGGATGGTGGATGAGATCCTCAATATGTTCACAAACATCGTCCTCATCCTGCCCACCCTGGCCGTCCTGATCATCATCGCCGCCTATCTTACGGTGCGTGGGATCCTGGTGGAGAGCCTCTTCATCGGGTGCACCGCCTGGCCGTGGGCTGCCCGGGCCATCCGCGCTCAGACTTTCTCCCTGCGCGCCCGGGAGTTTGTGGATCTCGCTCGCATGAGCGGGCGGAGCTCCTGGAAGATTATGTTCTACGAGATCGCGCCGAACATGCTGTCCTATCTTTTCATGACCTTCATCCTTCAGTTCGGCGGGGCCGTTCTCATTGCAGCCACCCTGGATTTCATCGGCCTGGGGCCCACCCAGGGGATCTCCCTCGGCCTGATGATGAACAACGCGGTGCTATGGGCCGCCCTCCCGCTGGGGATGTGGTGGTGGCTGATCCCGCCCGGCGCGGCCATCACCGCCATCGTCGGCGCCCTCTATGTGATGAACGTAGGCCTGGACGAGGTTTTCAACCCCAAATTGCGGGAGCTGTGAGGTGGGCCATGGCCCTTCGCGTTGAGAACCTCCGCATCTACTACCGCACCCTCCGCGGCTACGTCCACGCGGTGGAAGGGGCTACCTTCTCTGTCGGCGACGGGGAGATCATGGGGCTGGCCGGGGAATCGGGCTGCGGGAAGACGACCCTGGGTCACAGCCTGATCTATCTGAAACCTCCCATGGCCTACATTGAAGGCCGCGTTTTCCTGGACGGGCGGGAGCTTCCCATCTGGGACATGGATCGGATGAACGAGTTCCGCTTCCGCCATATCTCGATCATCCCTCAATACGCGATGAACGCCCTGAACCCCACCCGCCGCATCGGTCCGCTGATCGCGGACCTGCTCGCCACGCGGGGGATCGATTTCCGGCAGATCCTGCCGGAGCTTCAGCGGAGGCTGGACCTGGTCCAGCTCTCCCCGGAGGTCCTGAATCGCTATCCCTTCGAGCTGTCCGGAGGCATGCGCCAGCGGGTGGTGATGGTGATCTCGACGCTGCTCAATCCCTCGCTGCTGATCGCCGATGAGATCACCTCCGCCCTGGATGTGTCCACGCAGCGGGCCGTCTGCGAGATGATCGTCGAATTCCGCAACCGCGGCTTCGTGCGAAGCACGATCTTTATCACCCACGACATGTCTATCCTCTATCAGATCGCCGACACCATCCTGGTCATGTATGCAGGCCAGCTGGCCGAGAAAGCCCCCGTGGAGGCGATCTTTCGATCCCCTCGCCATCCTTACACCCGGATGTTGATCGCCTCCCTGCCCCGGGTCGGCGCGCGGCAGCGAGTGGAGCGCCTGAAGGGGATCCCGGGATCCCCGCCCCCGCTTCTGGACCCCCCGCCCGGCTGTCGATTCCGGGACCGATGTCCCCTTGCCTTCGAGCGATGTCAGGAGCCTCCGCCCTTCGTGGAGGTGGAGCCCGGACACTTCGTTGCCTGCTGGCGGGAGATCTGACCATGCTCGCCCTGGAGAACGTGACCAAGGTCTACCGAACCGGGGCCCTGGGCCTCCGCAAGCTCATCGCAGTCTCCGAGGTCAGCTTCGAGATCGGGGAGCGGGAGATCGTGGCCCTGATTGGGGAGAGCGGGAGCGGCAAGACCACCATCGGCAAGATGATCCTCCGCCTCTTCCGCCCCACCTCCGGGGTGATCCGCTTCGAGGGGAAAGATATCTTCTCCCTGCGCGGCCCCGCTCTAAAGGATTACTATCGCCAAGTGCAGGGGGTGTTCCAGGACCCCTTCGCCTCCTATAACCCGATCTTCAAGGCCGATCGCGTGTTCGCCCTCATCCGGGAGGAGTTCTATCCTCGCATTCGACGCTCGGCGTGGGAGCAGCGGGTGGAGGAGGCGCTGCGGGCTGTCGGCCTGAACCCCTCCGACGTGCTGGGCAAATACCCCCACCAGCTCAGCGGGGGGCAGCTGCAGCGCTTCCTGATCGCGCGAGCCCTTCTGCTGGACATCCGCCTGCTGGTGGCCGATGAGATCATCAGCATGCTGGACGCCTCAACGCGAATCGACGTGCTGAACCTGCTGGGGGATCTGCGGGAGCGGGGCCTCTCCATCCTGTTCATCACCCACGATCTCTCCCTGGGCTATTACATCAGTGATCGCTCCATCGTCCTCTACCGGGGACGCGTCGTGGAGATGGGAGCCACCGAACGGATCTACGCCCGGCCCCTCCATCCCTATACGGAAATGCTGATGGAGTCCATCCCGCGTATCGATGGGCGATGGGGGGCGACTTCTCATCGGGTTGAGCGTTCGGCTGTCCTGTCGGGGGCCTTCGGGTGTGTGTATTACCCGCGGTGTCCCATCGCCCAGGAGATCTGCGCCCGGCGCGCCCCGGAGCTCACGGAGGTGGAGGCCGGCCACTTCGTGGCCTGCCACGTGCGCGCCGAGGCCTCCTCCTCAGCCGGGTAAACGGCCCACCCCGGGCGGTTGCCTCTCGGCAGGACCGCTCGGGTGCGGTGGGGGGATCACCTTCTCCCTTCCGGGGAGGATCCGGATGGGAGCAGCCCGGGGGGCAAGGAGGAGGCAGGCCCTTCCCCTGATCACGGCCGGTAACGATAGAGCATCCGCGGGAAGGCGATGGCCTCGCGGATGTGGTCCAGGTGGCAGATCCAGGCCACCGTCCGCTCGATGCCCAGCCCGAAGCCGCTGTGGGGCACTGACCCGTAGCGACGCAGATCCAGATACCACTGATATTCTTCCACCGGCAGGTTGTGCTCCCGGATCCGCTGCAGCAGAAGGTCGTAATCCGCGATCCGCTCGCTCCCCCCGATGATCTCCCCGTAGCCCTCCGGGGCCAGCAGATCCGCGCAGCGCACCACCTCCGGCCGCTGAGGGTCCGGCTGCATGTAAAACGCCTTCACCGCCGCCGGATAGTGGGTGACGAAGACCGGCTTCTCGAAGTGCAGCGAAAGGGCCGTCTCGTGAGGAGCCCCGAAATCCTCCCCCCATTCGATCCGCAAGGCCGCCTTCCGCTCCGGATCCGCCGCCTCCTCCGCCCACTCGTTCAGCAGACGGACCGCCTCATCGTAGGTGAGGCGTGGGAACGGCGGGACCACCTTCTCCAGCGGGGCGGTGTCGCGCTCCAGCACCCGCAGCTCGTTGCGGCGCTCCTCCAGCACCCGCGCCACCACGTAAGCGACCAGCTGCTCCGCGATCTCCAGCATCTCCTCGAAGGTGCAGAAGGCCATCTCCGGCTCCACCATCCAGAACTCCAGCAGGTGCCGCCGGGTCTTGGAGCGCTCCGCCCGGAAGGCCGGGCCGAAACAATACACCCGGCCGAAGGCGAAGATGTTGGCCTCGTTATACAGCTGGCCGGTCTGGGCCAGATACAGCCGCTCGCCGAAGTAGTCCACCGGGAACAGCGTGGTCGTCCCCTCCGCCGCCGTGGCCGTCAGCAGCGGCGTGTCCACGTTCAGGAACCCCTGGCTGTCCAGCCAGTCCCGGATGGCCCGGATCACCGTGGCCCGGATGCGCTGGATCGCCCACTGGCGGGAGGACCGCAACCACAGGTGCCGGTGGTCCATCAGGAACTCAACGCCGTGCTCCTTCGGGCCGATGGGGTAATCCTGGGCCAGGTGGACGATCTGGATCTCCCGAACCGCGATCTCATACCCTCCGGGGATGCCGGGCGCCCGGGCGTCCTGGCGGACGGTCCCGGTCACGATCAGGGAGGACTCCTGGGTCACCCGCCGCGCGGCCTCGAAGGTCTCCGGCGGGACATCCCGCATGGAGACCACGCACTGGACGATGCCCGTGCCGTCCCGCACCAGCAGGAAGTAGAGGCGGCCCTTGTCGGTCTTGTTGTAGAGCCACCCCCGCACGGTCACTTCCGCGCCCACGTAGTCCGCGATCCGCTCGATGCGCATCAGCGTGGCCACGAATGGAACCTCCCGATCGGGGAGTGCCGCTTTCACATCTCCTGACGGCCCTGGAGCGCCCGAACCAGGGTGATCTCATCGGCGTAGTCCAGATCCCCGCCCACCGGCAGGCCCCGGGCCAGGCGGGTCACCCGCACGCCCAGAGGGGCCAGGAGGCGGTGGATATACACGGCCGTGTTCTCTCCCTCCAGGCTGGGGTTGGTGGCCAGGATCACCTCCCGAGGGGCCTCCCGCCGCACCCGTTCGACCAGTTCGCGGATGCGCAGGTCTTCCGGCCCGACGCCATCCATGGGGGAGATCACCCCGTGCAGCACGTGATAGACCCCCGTGTATTCGCCGGTGCGCTCGATGGCCAGCACGTCCAGGGGCTCCTCCACCACACAGATCAGCCCGTGATCCCGCCGCTCGTCCCGACAGATGGCGCAGGGGCTCTCGTCGGTGATGTGGAAGCAGATCTCACACAGGCGGGTTTGCTGCTTGAGGTTGCGAAGGGCCTCCGCCAGGGCCAGCACCTCCTCCTCGGGGGCCCGGAGCAAATAGAAGGCCAGCCGGGAGGCGGTCTTCGGCCCGATCCCGGGCAGCTTCACCAGCGCCTCGATCAGCCGCGCCATCGGCGGCGGCGCGATCGCCGTGAAAGGTCGCATGGGAGCTCTCCTAAACGACAACCCTGATGCGAATGATCATCATAACACCGCAAGGCCAAGTCCCGATCGCTTTGCAGCCCAAGCAAGCCTGTAAGGAAAGCAGAAGCGAGAACTGCCGGATTGTCGGATCCCCCCTGAGGCCAGATCTCGCTTCGTGTCCATAGAGTGTTCATAGAAGTTATGTCTGTATCGGAGAGAGGGGCTCCAAGCGTAACGCTGAAGTTCTTACCCTCGCCTTTTTAACGCATGCGAACCCGATAGCGTCCAGGCTCAATCATTACAATGCGATTCTGGAGCGAGATCCCCTTCGTGTTCAAATCCTGAAGGGTTTCTGCGATGGAAGCGGCCATTCTGGGAATAGGAATGCGGCGAAGTATAAGCAATCCGAAATGCGGGTGGGGCATCCAAAGGGCCAGCCCCAGATCCTGGGTGACCAAGGTCATCCCGCGCTGGAGCGCGAACCGGATGATCTCCGGATCGCTGGCTTGTGCCAGCCCGACACGGCTCACGTGATCCACAGAGTAGCCCAGGGCAGACAGCTCATCCGCCACGCGAGGCGGGATGTTCTGATCGATGAGCAGATGCATCAAGCCAGGATACCCACGCGGATTTCCTCCAGCAAGTCCGCCGCATAATAAAGAGCCTGCCGAATCCGGTCCGAAGGAACTTCATACGCCCGGGCCGCTTCCTCAATGCTCCCCAGATCGGCGACGGCGCGAAGGACTGCCCACACCGGGATGCGGGTCCCTTGCAGCACCGGGGCCCCGCTGACCACCTCCGGGTTCGCTTCAATGCCTGGAGCAAGCTCCCGTCGCTCTGGATTCATGGGGCCTCCTCTTATCGAATTCTTCATTCACCATTATAGCCCGACCCTTTCTAATGAGTTTCCGCCACCAGCGCCTGGTCCAGATCCTCGATGAGGTCGTCCGGATGTTCCAGACCGATGGAGAGGCGCAGGAGGTCCTCCGGCGTGGAGGTCCCGGGGCCCTCTATGGAGGCCCGGTGCTCGATCAGGCTTTCGGGCCCCCCGAAGCTGGTCGCCCGGGTGAACAGCCGCACCCGACCGGCCACCCGCAAGGCCGCCTCCCGGCCTCCCCGCACCTGAAAAGAAAGCAGCCCTCCGAAGGCTGTCATCTGACGGGCCGCGATGGCGTGGCCCGGGTGATCCGGGAGGCCGGGGTAGTGCACCGCTTTCACCGCCGGATGCCGGGCCAGGAACTCCGCCACCCGCATGGCGTTCTCCGAATGGGCCCGCATCCGATAGGGGAGCGTCCGCAGGCCGCGCAGGATCAGCCAGCACTCGAAAGGCGACAGAACCGCTCCGCCGGTGATCTGGATCTCCCGCAGCCGCCGGGCGAAGGCGTCCTCCTCCCGCAGCACCACCACCCCGCCCATGACGTCCCCGTGACCGCCCAGATACTTGGTTGCGGAATGCACCACGCCGTCGGCGCCCAGGGCCAGCGGCCGCTGGAGGATCGGCGTGGCGGCGGTGTTGTCGCAGAAACACCATGCCCCGGCCGCGTGGGCCCGGTCGGCCACCCAGGCGATGTCGGTGATCCGCAGCATCGGGTTGGAGGGCGTCTCCACCCACACCAGCCGGGCGGGCGTCCGCAGGGCTTCCTCGACGGCTGCAGGATCGGTGAGATCGACGAACTCCACCCGCAGGCCCCAGGCGGGGAGGATCTCCCGGAACAGCCGGGCCAGGCCGTGGTAAAGATCCTTCGAGATCACCACCCGGTCCCCGGGGGAGAGGGCCTGGAAGACGGCGAAGGCCGCCGCCGAACCGGAGGCGAAGGCCAGGGCCGTCGCGCCTCCCTCCAGGGCGGCCATGGCCTCCTCCAGGGCCGCCCGGTTCGGGTTGCCATGGCGGACGTAGATCCATCCGTGCGGATAGCTCCCATCCGCGGCCCGCTCGAAGGTGGTGGAGAGATAGAGCGGGGGAGCCACCGCTCCGGTGGCCGGGTCGCTGCGGGATCCCGCGTGGACGGCCAGGGTTTCCAGGCGCATCGGGAGCCACCGGCGGAGGGAGAGCGTCAGGCGCCGAGCAGCCCGCTCAGGCCCAGCTGGCCGGCCAGGGCGTTCAGCCGCTCCGCCGCATAGGCCTGAGAGCGCTCGATGGCCTGATTGATGGCCGCCACCAGCAGATCCTGGAGCATCTCCACATCCCCCGAGGAGAGCAGGGCGGGGTCAATGGCGATGGATTGCACCCGCTGATCGCCGGAGATCACGATGGTGATGGCCCCTCCGCCCGCCGTCACCGTCAGGGTCTCCTGGGCGAGGGCCTCCTTCGTTTTCACCATCTCCTCCTGCAGCCGCTGGATCTGCTGGAGGATCTGCATCGGGTTGCCCAACCCACGCGTCTTGGTCATCGTCAGGCTCCTGAACGATAAGGATGGGGATCTCACTCCTCTTCCACCTGGGCGCCCAGGTCCTCCACCGCCCGCCGGATCAGGGGATCCTCGGCCGCCGGGCGCCGGCGCGGGGTCTTGCGGGCCACGATGTTGCGGATCGTCACCGGGACCCCAAAGGTGTGGCTCAGGATGTCCTCCACGAGGGCCTGAGCCTTCGCCCGGGGATCCTGGAACTTGTCCCGCAGCAGCTCGGAGGGCCAGGCCAGGACCACGGTGTGGCCTTCCACCGCATGGAGGGCGCAGGATTTCAGCAGCGCCTCAGTGGGCAGGCTCTGAGCCCGCACCGCCTTGAGGATGCTGGCCCAGCGCTCCCGGAGGGCCTCCAGGGTCAGCCCCCCCGACGGGGAGGCCGGGCCCGGAGGCGCGGGCGAAGGGGGCGCGGGGGTCGCCGCCGCGGGCGCCGGCGAGGGAGCGGGAGGAACAGGAGGGGCGCTCCGGGCCGCTCGGGCCTGCTGACAGACCAGGGCCGCCTCCACGAAGGCCAGCTCCAGGGCGAGCTGCGGCGACCAGGCGCTCCGGAAGTCCGCCGCCGCGGTCGTGAACAGGCGGATCAGACGAGGGAGGACCTCCGGGGGCAAGGCGCGGGCGTGCCGCTGGGCCGCGGCGCGCTGCTCCGGCAGGAGATCCGCCCCGCTGGCATCCCCCCATTGCAGCCACATGACCGCACGCAGGTGTTCCACCAGCTGCCGGGCCAGCTGCGGCGGATGGGCGCCCTCCTCCACGGCGCGGGCGAGGAGGGTCAGCCCGCGGGCCGTTTCCCCTTCGCTCAGGGCCTCCACGATCTCCCCCACCAGATCCCAGCGCCCGGCCCCCAGGGTCCGTTGCACGCGCTCCACCGTGATGGGCTCTTCATCGGCGGCGAGTTGATCCAGCAGGGTCACCGCGTCCCGCAGGCTGCCGGCCGCCTGGCGCCCGATCCAGGCCAGGGCTTCCGGCTCGGCGGAGAGCCCCTCGGCGGCCACGATCTCCTCCAGCCGCCGAACGATCTCGGCCGTCGTCAGGCGGCGGAAATCGAAGCGTTGACAACGGGAGAGGATCGTGGCGGGGATCCGATGGGGCTCGGTGGTGGCCAGGACGAAGATCACGTGCGGCGGAGGCTCCTCCAGGGTTTTGAGGAGGGCGTTGAAGGCCTCGGTGGTCAGCATATGGGCCTCATCGATGACGTAGACCTTATACCGGGCCTCACTGGGGGAGAAGCGAACCCGCTCCCGCAGATCCCGGATCTCATCGATGCCCCGGTTGGAGGCGGCGTCGATCTCGATCAGGTCGATGAGGCGCCCTTCGTTGACCGCCTGGCAGATCCGGCAGCGATCGCACGGTCGCTCCTCCACCGCTTCGGCCAGGCAGTTGACCGCCTTGGCCAGCAGGCGGGCCGTGGTGGTCTTGCCGGTCCCCCGCGGCCCGGCGAACAGATACGCGTGCGCGATGCGACCCAGGCGCAGGGCGTTGCGCAGGGTGCGGGTCACATGCTCCTGGCCGACCACTTCCTCGAACCGTCGGGGGCGCCACTTGCGGTAGAGGGCCAACGGCATCGGCGGCACGCTCCGGAGTCCTGCCGGTCTGGCCGCCATTATAACCGACGGGCGGGAAACCGGCAACGCAGCGCCCTGCCCCTGCTCCGGCGCAGGACATGGAGGGCAACTGCGAGCAGTTGCCCTACGCCCCCGGCGAAACTTGACAAAATCCCCGATCCGATTATGATAGAAGCAAATCGGAACGCAGAACCGGAGCGCGAGGGGGATGTTCTGAGGGTTTGGCCGTCGGGTCAACGCAGGACTCGCCCGACGGCTTTTTGTTTGGAAGCCCAGGCGCCTGCTCACCCCCGAGGCCGCGCCTCCCTCCCTCGGATCCCCTTCTTCCGGTCGGATCGTTCCGCAACCTGAAGCAGGGAGTCCGCCCCTCGCGGGCTTCAAAAATCTTTCTTAAGGAGTTGCAGCAATGGCTGGTCAGCGTGTCAAGGGCACCGTCCGCTGGTTCAACCGGACCAAGGGGTACGGCTTCATCCGGCCGGACGAAGGGGACCGCGACGTCTTCGTCCACTACACGGCCATCGTCGGCCAGGGGTTCCGCAACCTCGAGGAGGGCGAGCGGGTGGAGTTCACCATCCGCGAGACCCCCAAGGGCCTCCAGGCCGAGCAGGTCGTGCGCCTGTCCGAGTGAACACGGTGCCGGCTCCACCCGACCCGGGGCAGCGGGAGCCTCCGTTCGGAGGCTCCCGCTGCTTTTTACGAGGCGCCGTCACGAGAGACCTCCTTAGAGCGCGCCAATGTCGGGGGCGAGTTGCGCCTCTCGGCGATGAGAAGCAGAATACCTTCGTCGGAATACGCGGCGGACGCTCGGCCTGGATCATGCGTGGAGCGCGGGCATGCCCATTCGGGTGCTGGACCCGGAGCTGGTGGCTCAGATCGCGGCCGGGGAGGTGATCGAGCGCCCGGCCTCGGTGGTTAAGGAGCTGGTGGAGAACGCCCTGGACGCCGGCGCCTCGCGGATCGAGGTGGAGACGGAGGGGGGCGGCCGTTCGCGCATCCGGGTCGCCGATGACGGGTGTGGCATCCCGGCCGCGGAAGTCGCCCTCGCCTTCGCCCGCCACGCCACCAGCAAGATCTCCGCGCCCGAGGACCTCTTCCGCATCGCCACCCTGGGGTTCCGGGGCGAAGCCCTGGCCGCCATCGCCGCCGTCGCCCGGGTCACCTGCCGGACTCGGGCTGTCGGGGAAGAGCTGGGCACGTATGTTCGCATCGAAGGAGGAGAGATCCGGGAGCAGCGGCCCATGGCGCGCCCCCCGGGCACGGAGATGATCGTGGAGGACCTGTTCTTCAACACCCCGGCCCGCCGGAAGTTCCTGAAGGGGGAAGGGGCGGAGCGGCGGGCCATCGACCTCTGGATCAGCCGCTACGCCCTGGCTTACCCGAGGGTCGCGTTCTTCCTCCGGCATGACCGGCGGGAGGCCCTGACGCTCCCTGCCGCTCGCGAGCCCCGCCATCGCCTCGCCGCCCTCTACGGGGCGGAGGTGGCGGAAGCCCTCCTGGAGGTGCACGAAGCGGACGAAGAGATGCGGATCTCGGGGTGGATCAGCCCGCCGGGGATGGATCGCCCGGACCGCCAGGAGATGGCCTTCTTCGTGAACGGACGCTGGGTGCAGGACCGCATGCTCCCGGCGGCGGTGCTGCAGGCCTATCACACCCTGCTCCCCGCCGGCCGCTTCCCCTGGAGCTTTCTCTGGATCGATCTTCCCCTCGATGCGGTGGATGTGAACGTTCACCCGGCCAAGATCGAGGTCCGTTTCCGGGATCCGGATCGGGTGTTCCGTCTGGTCCAGCGCGCCGCCCACCGAGCCCTCCGCCAGACGGCTCCTCGCGTCTTTCAGTCCGTCGCCTCCCCGATGGCGCCGGTTTCGATGCCTGCCCGTCCCCTCCCGCCCGGGGAGCCCGCGGATGTCCTTCCGAAGCCATCCGGGGAGGAGGCCGGCCTTCCCCCGCTCCGGGTGATCGGGCAGCTCCAGGCGACCTACATCGTCGCCGAGGGGCCGGATGGCCTCTACCTGCTGGACCAGCACGCGGCGCACGAGCGGGTGCTGTATGAGGAGCTTATGGCCCGGCGTCAGGAGGGGCCGCTCCCGGCCCAACCGCTGTTGCAACCGGTGCTGCTGGAGGTCTCACCAGAGGAAGGGAGCCTGCTGGAGGAACACCAGGAGACGTTGCGGGAGCTGGGGCTCTGGATCGAGCCCTTCGGCCCCCGCGCCGTCCGCGTGCGGGCCATCCCGGCCGTCCTCTCCGCCGAAGCGATTCGGGCGGTGATCCAGGACCTCCTGTTCGACCTGCATGAAGCGCGACGGCCGATGGAGGCGGCTTTAGAGGCCCGCTGGATCCGGAGCATCTGCAAGCGCGCCGCTGTGAAGGCCGGGCAGGTCCTCGGCATGGAGCAGATGCAGCATCTGGTGCGGGCGCTGGAGCGATGCGCCATGCCCTGGACCTGCCCGCACGGCCGGCCGACGGTGTTGCGGTTCCCGCTGGGCCAGCTGGCCCATCAGTTCGGACGGGAGCCTTGAGGGGACAGGCCCGCCCATGGCCTCGGAGGGGCTCACCGGCCCCGGCCTTTGGGCATCTTGCCGCTCGGGTTCGGCTTCTTCGAAGAGGCGGAGCCCGAACCCGTCGCCGGGGTGGGGGACGGCGTGGGCGTGACGAAGGCCCTGGACCGGGCGGAGCGCATGATGGCGCCCAGGCCCCGGCCGCCCGGATGGAGGCCGTAAATGCGATAGGCCTGGCCCCAGCCGACCTGGCGCCCCAGCTGGAGCGCCTGCTCCAGGGAGAGATCGTTCGTGGGATCGGCGTCGCTCTGAGAGGCCAGGACCAGCTGAAGCGCTCGGGCGATCTCGCCGTAGCCGAAGCCCTGGGCGTGGAGGCCCATCAGATCCGTGACGGAGATCGTCGGCGTGAGGCCGAAGGTGGGAAACGTCTGGCTGATCCAGCGGGCCAGGGCCAGGGCGACCGGATGGATCCGGGTCACCGGCACCGTGGGGGTGAGCGTGGGCGTCGGTGTGGGCGTGGGCTCCTCCGCCGGCGCCGCCGCGCCGGCCCCCCGGGCCATCGCCAGCCCCAGGCCCAGGGCCAACCCGATGCCCAACAGATTGCCAACCATCCCGATCACGATTCGTCGCATCGCAGATCCCTCCGGTTTGGGAGTGGGAGAACGAACGCCGCTCCAGCCCCGGGTGCCCTCCGGGTCGACAGGAGGCCCGGGACCGGATGACGGCCCGTTCCAATCCGCAGGCGGAAGTGGTCAGAGCGGTCTGACTGCGGATCTTCCAAATCATAAACCGCTCCAGGGTTCGGAGAAGATACGCGTGACGTTTGCCTCATTCCGGACGGTTTCATAGGAGGATGAGGGATGGGCCTGCTCACCCCTCATCCCGAAGAGCGACGCTGGATCGCCCGGGCGCGGAAGGGAGATCCGGAGGCCATCGCGGCCCTGTATCAGCATTACGCCGATGGCGTCTACCGCTATCTGCTCTACCGGGTGGGCGACGCCGAGCTGGCGGAGGATCTCACCGCGGATGTGTTCCTCAAGATGATCGAGGACCTGCCGCGGTATGAGGAGCGGGGCCTTCCCTTCGGCGCCTGGCTGTTCCGCATCGCCCGGGCCCGTCTGATCGATCACTGGCGACGACAGGGGCGGCGCCCCCTCGTGGCGCTGGAGGACACGGAGACGGGGCCGCAGCTCAGCCAGGACATCCCGGAGGACGAGATCGCGGTCTCGGAGATGATCCAGCGGGCGCTGCGGGTGCTCACCGAGGAGCAGCGGGAAGTGGTGGTCCTGCGCTTCCTGGTCGGGATGAGCCTGGAGGAAGTGGCTCGGGCGATGGGGAAATCCGTGGGCGCTGTCAAGGCCCTCCAGCATCGCGCCCTGAGCGCCTTAGCCCGTTATCTGGAGAAGATCCGGTGATGGATCCGAAGCGAGACGCGCTTGAGATCGAGATCCTGGAGCGCTGCCTGCGCCGGCTGGAGCAGGGCGCGGACCTGGAGACGCTCCTGCGGGAAGTCCCCGAGGCGGTCCCGTTGCGCCCGCTTCTGGAGACCGCCCTCTGGCTCCGGCGCGGCCAGGAGGTGGCTCTCTCTCCCGCAGCGCGCCGACGGCTGATCCGTCAGGGGCAGCTCCGCGCAGCCCGGCGGGCGGCTGCCCCGCGGGCGTCCCGGCCGGTCTTCCGCTGGGCGTGGGCGCTGGTGGCCGTCCTGGGCTTGATCCTGGTCCTTTTGAGCGCGGTGGGAGCGGCGGAGGCCAGCCTGCCCGGCGAGCCCCTGTATCCGGTCAAACGGGCCGTGGAAGGTCTGGTCACCCTGGGGATGTCGCCGGAGGAGCGGGCCCTCTACCTGGCGGAGCGACGCTGGTCGGAGTTCGAGGCGAGCGCCGCCCGGGGGCGCTGGCTCCCCGACCTCGCCGAGGAGAGCTTGGCCCGTCTGGAAGAGGCTGCCCGTCTGGGGGCGGAAGGCCCCGCAGGGCCCGCGGCGCGGCTGCGCGCCCTCTACGAGCGTCAGGGCGTCCTCCTGGAGGAGGCCGCAGCGGTCGCCCCGCCGGACGTCCGTTCCGCCCTGGCCCGCGCGCGCCAGCGCTGGGCCGGGCTGGCGCCGGTCCTCGGCCGGCCCGAAGGGGGGATCCCCGAACCGACCCGGTCGGTGGAGACGCCGGTCCTGCCGGAGCCGACGGCGGAGATCCTGCGGGAGCGAATCCACACCCCGCCGGGCCTGGAGAAACAGGAGACGCCTTCTGCGCCGCGCACCCCACCGGGTCAGGAGAAGACTCCACCGGGCCAGGAGAAGAAAGAAACGCCTCGCCCGGTCCGCACCCCTCCAGGCCAGGAGAAAAAAGACACTCCGGGCCCTCCCCGAGGCCAGGATTCCGCTCCGCCGGGAGATCAAGGCCCAAAAGGCTCTCCGGGAAGGTAGAGGTAAGGCTCTCTCCGGCTGCATATCCTCATCACAAGGGGTGTGTCCCAATTTTGTCGGGCCTGGCCGCTTTGTAGGACAACTGCTCGCAGTTGTCCTACGATTTTGGGACACACCCATCACAAGGCCCGGCCCTGGACGGCCGGGCCGCTTTGTCGATCCCCGACAAAACGGATAAAATGGGGGGGAACCTGCCCTCAGGCGGAGCAACGATGGAACGGCTCTGGACCCCCTGGCGGATGGCTTACCTGAAAGGGGAGGGCGAGGCGCCTCAGGGTTGCATCTTTTGCCGGAAGGTCGACGGTTCCGACGAGGCGGAACACATCCTCCTTCGCGGGCGCACCGCATATGTGACCCTCAACCGATACCCCTACAACAACGGCCACCTGATGGTCATCCCCTACGCCCACGTGCCCAGCCTGGAGGATCTGGACCCTCCGACGATGCTGGAGGTGATGCAGCTCGTCGCCCTTTCCTTGAAGGCCCTTCGTCAAGCCTACCGGCCGGAGGGGTTCAACGTCGGGGCCAACATCGGCCGGCCTGCCGGCGCCGGGGTGGCCGATCACGTCCATATCCACGTCGTCCCCCGCTGGACGGGGGACACGAATTTCATGCCGGTCATCGGCAACACCCGCGTGCTCCCCGAATGGCTGGACGACACCTATCGCCGTCTCCGGCCGCTGTTCGAAGAGCTGGCTTCCTCCCTTCAGCGGCCATCCGGGGATCCCTGATCCGAACGGAGCGGATGCGGAGGCGCATCCCGGCGGAGGGGAACGATCGTTCGTTGGCCCGGGAGGGGGATCCCCGGCAGGGCGGGATGGATGAGAGGCCTTGTTCACGGAGGGATCGCCATGCGCAAAGACGGTCGGGATCCGGTGATTGTGGGGGCGGCGCGCACGCCCATCGGGAAGCTGCTGGGGGCGCTCTCGCCCCTCCCGGCGCCCCAGCTGGGCGCCGTGGCCATCCGCGAGGCCATCCGTCGGGCGGGCGTCGATCCTGCCCATATCGACGAGGTCATCATGGGGGAGGTGGTCCAGGCCGGCAGCGGCATGGCCCCAGCCCGGCAGGCCGCGGTCGCCGCCGGGATCCCCGTCGAGGTGGGGGCGGTCACGGTCAACAAGGTCTGCGGCTCAGGGTTGAAGGCGGTGATGCTGGCGGCCCAGGCGGTGAAGGCGGGGGATGCAGACGTGGTGGTGGCCGGGGGGATGGAGAGCATGAGCAACGCCCCGCACCTGATCCGATTGCGGGCGGGGATGCGTTACGGTCACCTCCAGGCGGAGGACAGCCTGATCGCCGATGGCCTGCGCTGCCCCTTCAACCAGGTGCTGATGGGGGAGCTGGCTGAGTTCATCGCCGACCAGTTCGAAGTGACCCGCGAGGAGATGGACGCCTTCGCCCTGGAGAGCCATCGCAAAGCCGTGGCCGCCATCGACGCCGGCCGGTTCCGGGCGGAGATCGTCCCGGTGGAGGTCCCTGACGGCAAGGGAGGCACCCGGGTGGTGGACACGGATGAAGGCCCCCGGCGGGATACCTCCATGGAGGCCCTGGCCCGCCTCAAGCCGGCCTTCCGGCCCAACGGGCGGGTGACGGCGGGGAACTCCCCCGGGCTCAACGATGGGGCGGCGGCGGTGGTGGTGATGAGCCGAGCGAAGGCGGAGGCCCTGGGGATCCCGCCCCTGGCTCGGATCGTGGGCTACGCCCAGGCGGCGGTGGATCCGCAGTGGTTGTTCTACGCGCCGGCGAAGGCGATCCCTCGCCTCCTGGAGCGGGTGGGCTGGCGCTGGGAGGAAGTCGATCTCATCGAGATCAACGAGGCCTTCGCCGCCCAGGTCCTGGCCGACGCCCGGGCCATGGAACGGCAGGGATACCGGTGGGACTGGAGCCGGGTGAACGTGAACGGGGGGGCGATCGCCCTCGGGCACCCGGTGGGGGCGAGCGGCGCCCGCATCCTGGTCACCCTGATCTACGCCCTGCGGGACCGCGGGCTGCGCCGGGGCATCGCCACCCTGTGCCTGGGCGGAGGGGAGGCCGTGGCCATGGCCGTGGAGCTCGAGCCGTAGGAGCGGCTTCCGCCGCGACCTTTGCGTCATCGAAGATGGGAAGTTCGGGGCGAAAGCCCCTCCTACCGGAAAACGGATCACGCACCCCAACGATGGGGAGGATCGCCATGACGCTGCAGGATGTTCGAACGGTGGGCGTGGTGGGTTGCGGCCTGATGGGCTCGGGGATCGCCGAGGTGTGCGCCCGGGCCGGCTTTCAGGTCATCGTCCGGGAGGTGAACGAGGATCTCCTCCGCAAGGGGCTGGACCGCATCCGGGCCTCGATGGCGAAGGCGGTGGAGCGGGGCAAGCTGGCCGCCGCCGAGATGGAGGCGGCCTGGGGGCGCATCCGGGGCACCCTGCGGATGGAGGACTTCGCCGCCTGCGACCTGGTCATCGAAGCGGTGGTGGAGGACATGCCGACCAAGAAGCAGGTCTTCGCGGAGCTGGATCGCATCTGCCCGCCTCACGCCGTCCTGGCCAGCAACACCTCCTCCCTCTCCATCACCGAGCTGGGGAGCGTCACCCGGCGACCGGAGAAAGTCATCGGCTTCCATTTCTTCAACCCGGTCCCGGTGATGCCGCTTCTGGAGATCGTCATCGGGCTGCAGACGGCGGAGGAGACGGTGGCCCTGGGCCGGGCCCTGGCCGAGCGCCTGAACAAGACGGTGGTGATCTCCAAGGACCGCCCGGGGTTCATCGTCAACCGCCTGCTGATCCCCTACCTCCTGGACGCCATCCGGCTCCTCGAGGAGGGGGTGGCGACCATGGAGGACATCGACACGGCGATCCGGCTGGGCCTGAACCACCCCATGGGGCCGTTCACCCTGATGGACTTCGTGGGATTGGACACGTTGCTCTTCATCGCCGACGCGATGTTTGAGGAGTTCAAGGACCCGCGCTACGCGGCCCCGCCTCTGCTGCGCCGCATGGTGGCCGCCGGCTGGCTGGGCCGCAAGAGCGGGAAGGGGTTCTACACGTACGCGGCGTGAGGGAGGCGGGTTAGAGCAGACCCGGTGGTGTTCGATCTGGACATCGGGTCCATCCTGAGCTTTAAGGAGGTTTCCGATGGGGGTGGAGATCCTGGCGCAGGCGGGGTTGAACTTCGAGCTCTCCGAAGAGCATCGGATGTTCCAGCAGGTGGTGCGGGAGTTCGCCCAGAAGGAGATCGCCCCGGTGGCCGCCCGCTACGATGAGACAGGGGAGTTTCCCTGGGAGACGGTGCGCAAGATGGCCGCCATGGGGCTGATGGGCCTGGAGGTCCCCGAGGAATACGGCGGCCAGGGGCTGGACGCCATCGCCTCCGCCCTGGCGATGATCGAGATCGCCAAAGCCGATGCCGCCCACAGCGCGATCATGTCCGTCAACAACACGCTCTTCTGCTTCCCCATCCTCACCTTCGGGACCGAGGAGCAGAAGCGCAAATACGTGGCGCCGGTGGCCACCGGCCAGGCCATGGGCGCCTACGCCCTCACCGAGCCCCAGTCGGGCTCCGACGCCGCCGGCATGCGCACGCGGGCGGTGCGCAAAGGGGACGTCTACATCATCAACGGGCGTAAGTCCTGGATCACCAACGGCCCCGTGGCCGATTACATCGTCCTCTTCGCGATGACCGATCCTGAGAAGAAGCATCACGGCATCAGCGCCTTCATCATCGAGACCAACCGCCCCGGGTTCAGCCGCGGCAAGAAGGAGGAGAAGCTGGGCATCCGGGCCAGCGCCACCTGTGAGATCTACCTCGACAACTACGAGTGCCCGGTCGAGAACCGGCTGGGGGAGGAGGGCGAGGGCTTCCGGATCGCCATGACCACCCTGGACGCCGGGCGGGTGGGGATCGCGGCCCAGGCGGTGGGGATCGCCGAGGCGGCCTATGAGGCGGCCCTGGCCTGGGCGAAGCAGCGGGAGGCCTTCGGCCGCAAGATCGGGGAGTTCCAGGCCATCCAGTGGAAGCTGGCCGACATGCGGGTGAAGCTGGAGGCAGCCCGGCTGCTCACTCTCCAGGCGGCCTGGAAGCGGGAGCGGGCCAAGCGCACCGGCGAGCGCTACACGCTGGAGGCGGCCATCGCCAAGCTGTTCGCCAGCGAGGCCGCCCAGTGGATCACCTACGAGGCCATCCAGATCCACGGCGGCATGGGCTACAGCCGGGAGATGCCGGTGGAGCGCTACTTCCGCGACGCCCGCATCACCACCATCTACGAGGGCACCAGCGAGATCCAGCGCCTGGTCATCGCCCGTCAGATCCTGGGGTTCAAGAGCAGCGTCTGAACGCGACATCCTCCAGGGAGCGGCAGATCCACCCATGAAGGCCATCGTCTTCTATCAGCACGGGGGTCCGGAGGTGTTGCAGGCGGCGGAGCTGCCCACGCCCCATCCGGGGCCGGGGGAGGTGCAGGTCCGCGTCCACGCCTGCGCGATGAACCATCTCGATCTCTGGGTGCGGCGCGGGATCCCCGCCCTGCGGCTGGAGATGCCCCACATCCCGGGCTCGGATGTGGCGGGGGTGGTGACCGAGGTGGGCCCGGAGGTCTCGGGGGTTCAGGTGGGGGATCGGGTGGTGGTGAACGCCACCCTGAGCTGCGGGGAGTGCGAGTTCTGCCTGCGAGGGGAGGACAACCGCTGCCGCCGGGGGGCCATCCTGGGCGAGCACGTGCGAGGGGGCTACGCGGAATACGTGGTGGTGCCGGCCCGCAACGTCTTGAAGCTGCCGGAGGGCTTCCCTTATGAGGAGGCGGCGGCGGCCTCCCTGGTGTTCCTCACCGCCTGGCACATGCTGATCACCCGGGGCGGGCTGCGGCCCGGGGAGGATGTGCTCATCGTGGGGGCCGGGGGCGGGGTGAACACCGCGGCCCTTCAGATCGCGAAGCTGGCGGGCGCCCGCGTGGTGGTGGTGGCTTCGAACCCGGAGAAGGCGGAGCGGGTTCGCGCCCTGGGCGCCGATCACGTCATCGATCGCTCCCAGGAGCCGGACTGGTCCCGCGCGGTCTGGCAGTGGACGGGGAGGCGGGGGGTGGATGTGGTGGTGGACAACGTGGGGCAGGCCACGTGGATGAAGAGCATTCGCTGTCTGCGGCCGGGCGGGCGCCTGCTGGTGGTGGGGGCCACCTCCGGCCCGAACCCGGAGGATTTCGACATCCGGTATGTGTTCTCCCGGCAGATCAGCATCCTGGGGTCCACCATGGGGACCCGGGATGATTTCCGGACCGTGATGGGGCTGGTCTTCGCCGGCCGGTTGCGGCCGGTGATCGACCGGGTGTTGCCCTTCACGGAGGAGGGGGTGCGGGAAGGGCATCGCCTGCTGGAGAGCGGGGCGGTCTTCGGCAAGATCGTCTTCCGGATGGATGAGGGGCGGTGAGCCCGCGGCGGCGCGCCCTGGGGGCGCTGTGGTTGGCCTACTTCGCCCTGCTCAACGCCCTGCGGGCCCTGTATTACGGGCTGGCGGTCCCGCGGGCGTGGGCCGAGGAAGGGATCCACGGCCCGTGGGGCTATCTGGCGGGGGCGGCCGGGTTGTGGGCCGTGATCTTCGGGGGGCTGGCCGTTCTCTGGTGGCGCCGGGGGCGCCGGGCTTCGAGGTGGGCCCTGGGGGCGATGGCCCTGTATCAGGCGCACATCTGGGTCCACCGCCTGCTGCTGATGCGAAGCCCCTTCACGGCCGGCAGCCACGGCTTCGCCCTGTTGATCAGCCTGCTCACGCTGGCCCTCACCGCCGCCCTGGCCGGGCGGCTCGGGGCGTTGCGGCGTAAGGAGATCCGGTGAGGGCTTCTGCCTTCGGCCTCGCCCCTCCATCCCTGCGCGGCGGGACCTTCCGGGGTTCCGGGGCCGTAGATGGATCCATAGGGGGCGACTCGGGAGGTCGCCCCTATGGGCTTTCCACTCGCCCTTCCGGCGGGATCCACACCCCCGTCCGCTCGCTGATCTCCCACAGCACGTTGAAGACCTGATCCCGCACCCCGGGATCTTCGTCTTTCAGGGCTTCCCGGAGGGCTTGGAGGGTTTGGGGGTCGGTGGCTCCCAGCAGCCCCAGCGCCTCCGCCGCCCTGCTCCGCACCCCGGGATCTTCATCTTTCAGGGCTTCCCGGAGGGCTTGGAGGGTTTGGGGGTCGGTGGCTCCCAGCAGCCCCAGCGCCACCGCCGCCATGCTCCGCACCAAGAGATCTTCATCTTTCAGGGCTTCCCGGAGGGTTTCGAGGGCTTGGGGGTCGGTGGCTCCCAGCCGTCCCAGCGCCTCCGCCGCCATGATCCGCACCCAGGGATCTTCGTCTTTCAGGGCTTCCCGGAGGGCTTGGAGGGTTTGGGGGTCAGTGGCTCCCAGCCGTCCCAGCGCCTCCGCCGCCATGATCCGCACTTTGGGATCTTCATCTCTCAGGGCTTCCCGGAGGGCTTGGAGGGTTTGGGGGTCGGGGGCTCCCAGCCGTCCCAGCGCCTCCGCCGCCCTGCTCCGCACCCAGGGATTTTTATCTTTCAGGGCTTTCCAGAGGGCTTGGAGGGTTTGGGGGTCGGTGGCTCCCAGCAGCTCCAGCGCCTCCACCGCCTTGCTCCGCACCTCGGGATTTTCATCTTTCAGGGCTTCCCGGAGGGTTTCGAGGGTTTGGGGGTCGGGGGCTCCCAGCCGTCCCAGCGCCGCCGCCGCGCTGCCCCGCACCCCGGGATTTTTATCTTTCAGGGCTTTCCGGAGGGCTTGGAGGGTTTGGGGGTCGGTGGCTCCCAGCAGCTCCAGCGCCTCCACCGCCTTGCTCCGCACCCTGGGATTTTCATCTTTCAGGGCTTCCCGGAGGGTTTCGAGGGTTTGGGGGTCGGTGGCTCCCAGCCGTCCCAGCGCCTCCGCCGCCTTGCTCCGCACCCAGGGATCTTCATCTTTCAAGGCTCGCAGGAAGAAATTCCGCACCTCCGGGTCGGACCAGCCGGAGAGGACCCGGAGGGCTTCCTCTCGTTGTTTTGCGTATCCCTCCTTCCACATCCGCAGGAGTTCGGCCCGGATCTCCCGGCGCAATCTCTCCTCCACCCGCGCCGCTTCCGCGACGCATTGTCCGGCCAAGAAAAGGCGGCGGCGCAGGAGGTCATCCGCTTCCGGCGAATAGACCTGCCGGACGAAGTCGGTCGCGTCATCGGCCATCCCGACGTAGAGGAGGATCACCTCCCGCCACCAGGGATCAAAGAGGCGGTCCGGTTGGAGAAGCTGGCTGCGCAACTTCTCCTCGTGCAAAATGGCCCCGGCGGTGAAATACTCCTGGAAGGCCAGGTGGGCGAAGGTCATGTGCTCACCATCGGCCAAAAGGCCGGTGCGCCGCTCCACCCAGTCCAGCACTTCCCCGGCCCGCTCGGAGGGTTGACCCAGGGAAGGGAGGACCTGGGCGATGAGTTCCTCGACCTCCCGGCGGGGCAGGAGGCGGGCGCCCTTTTCGTGGAAGCGGTAGCCAATCCGGCGCATCAGGGATTCCTTCTGGGCCAGGGTCAGGCCGGTGGCCCCTTGATCCGTAATCCCCCGACCGATGTCCCATCGCTCCAGGAGCAGCTCCATGCATCGACGGTAGAGGGCAGCCCGCTCCCGTGGAAGGGTCACGTCCACCCGATGGACCATGGCCATCACCGAGAGGAGCATGGGGTTAGTGGCCAACCGCCGGAGGCGGTCGTTTCCTTCTACGGCCCGGATCAGGTCTTCGGCCCGTTCCCTCGCCCTCCGACGCCGAATCTCGGCCTGATCGGGGGATTCCTCCTCCACCGCGCTGGCCTCCACCGCCTGATACCACTTCCGGACGAACTCCTCCCGGCGCGGTCGGTCAAAGGGAGCGATGGCGAGAACCGAGAAATCGGGGGAGAGCATCCCGCGCCAGCCGGCGATGCGGCTGGTGACGATAAAGCGGTTCTTCGCCTCCACCCTGGCCAATGCGTTCACCGCGCTGCATATGCTCCGGTATGCCTCATCGCTTAAACCCAGCACCTCATCCAGGCCGTCCAGAAGGAAGAGGCAGCGGCCCCGCCGGGCCTGACGCTCAAAGTAGCCTTTGGGCGGGTTCAGGACGTCTCTGGTCTGGCGGCGGACATGGTCCTCGGCGAAGGTAGTCAAGGAGCTTTCAGCGGCCGCGGCCTCTCGCAGGGGAAGGAATACCGGGAGGCGCCCTTCGGCCCGGGGATCCATCTGCCGCAGGAGGGAGGCGTCGCCGGTCAGCGCCCGCGCGTGGGCCAGGGCCAGGTAGCGTAAAAACGTGGTCTTGCCCGCGCCGGGCTCCCCCAGAACCACGAGGGCCCGGCGGCGCAAGGCTTCGGCGATCGAGATCGGGTGGAGCTCTTCCCTCACGCGCTCCTCCCATCTCATCCATTCCATTTCCCTTGAAGAGAGCGGACGGAGCTCCTCTTCCCGGGGGATGGGCCTCCGCTCCCAGCGATATTCGGAAAGGTTGGGGAGGACGAAGACTTCAGAGAGGCGGGGTTCCCGCCCGGGCCTGGCGGGGAGAACGCCGATGAGGGAGACCTTCTCGCACTCCCCGGCTATCCACTTCAAATACCGACGCTCAAAGCGACGGTCGGCCCAGCGCTCGCCGAGAAGCCTCTCCAGACGGCTGAACAGCCGGCGCAGGAGGTTGATCAAGGCGTCCCGGAAGAGGACGCTCAGGGCGCCCAGGATGACACCGGGGAGAGCGGCTACAAGCGCATAGCGTAGCCACTCAGGGAAGTTCTGCCAGTCCATCGGGCTGCCTCTTCATCGGGGGCTACCCTTATCATAGCATACCCTTGCTCGGATGGTGTGTCCCAAAATCGTAGGACAACTGCTCGCAGTTGTCCTACGAAACGGCAGGCTCGACAAAATCGGGACACACCCGGAAAGGCCGAAGGGGGTTCCAGGTTTGGGGGGATCGCGACAATTGAAGAGTCGGCGGGGGTAGCCGACGTCGATGCCTTCGGCTACCCCCGCTTTGGCTCAGCGCGCCTCCATCACCGCCTGGATCTGATCCAGGGCCCAGTCCAGGTCCTCCGGGGAGATCACCAGGGGCGGGGCGAAGCGGAGGATATGCTCGTGGGTGTCCTTGACCAGCACGCCCCGCTCCTTCAGGGCCTCGGCGAAGCGCCGGGCCCCGCCGGCTTCAGGATGGAGCTCGATCCCGATCAGCAGGCCGCGGCCGCGCACCTCCTTGATATACGGGCTCCGGATCGCCCGCAGCCGCTGCATGGCGTGCTCCCCCAGGGCCGCCGCCCGTTCCGGCAGACCCTCCTCCACGATCACCCGCAGGGCCTCCCGGGCCACGGCCGCGGCCAGGGGGTTGCCGCCGAAGGTGCTCCCGTGATCCCCCGGCCGGAAGACGCCCAGGATGTCCCGACGGGAGACCACGGCCGAGATGGGCACCACCCCGCCTCCCAGGGCCTTGCCCAGGATCACCATATCCGGCTGCACATCCTCCCACCACGAGGCCAGAAGCTTCCCGGTCCGTCCGAGGCCGGTCTGGATCTCATCGGCGATGAAGAGGACGTTGTGGCGCCGGCAGATCTCGGCGGCGCGGGCGAGATAGCCGGGCGGCGGCACCCGCACCCCGCCCTCCCCCTGGATGGGCTCCACCAGGAAGGCCACCGTGTTCGGGGTGATGGCCCGCTCCAGGGCCTCCGCGTCCCCATACGGGATGATCACAAAGCCCGGCGTGTAAGGGCCGAAGTCCTCCCGATACTGCGGCACCGTGGAGAAGCTGATGATGGTGGTGGTCCGGCCGTGGAAGTTCCCCTCGCAGACGATGATCTCCGCCTGATCCCGAGGGACTCCCTTCACCCGGTATCCCCACTTGCGGGCGGTCTTGATGGCGGTCTCCACCGCCTCGGCCCCCGTGTTCATCGGCAGGGCCATCTCATAACCGAGCAGCTCGCAGAGCTCCTTCAGGAAGGGCCCCAGCTGATCGTTCCGGAAGGCTCGGGAGGTCAGCGTCACCCGCTGGGCCTGCTCGATCAGGGCCCGGATGATGCGGGGATGTCGGTGCCCCTGGTTGAGGGCCGAGTAGCCGCTCAGGGCGTCCAGGTAGCGGCGCCCCTCCACATCATACACCCAGGCCCCTTCCGCCCATGCGATGACCACGTCGATGGGCTGATAGTTCGGGGCGCTGTAGGTGTTCTCCATCTCAATGTAATCGATCGAGCGAAGCAGCGTCTGAGCGGACATGGATGCCTCCTGGTTGGATCAGGATGGGACTCACCTTCATGGGGCCAGGCCCTTCGGGTCTGGGACCGGGGCCGGAGCGGCGCGGGAGGCCGGGACCCGCATCGCTTGCTCCAGGGCCTGCGCGACCAGCTCCTCCATCCGCACCCGCGCTTCGATCTCCCGCACGGTCTCCAGGGCAGGCCGGGTGATCACCCGGGGCGGCATCAGGAACTGGCAGCAATCCTCCCCGGGCATGATCGAGAGCTCATAGGTCCCGATGGCCCGCGCCCGCTCGATGATCTCGACCTTGTCCATCCCGATGAGCGGGCGCAGGATGGGCATGGTCGCCGCGTCCTCGATGACGGACAGGCTCTCCAGGGTCTGGGAGGCCACCTGCCCGAGGGAATCCCCGGTCACCAGGGCCAGCCCGCCCTCCCGGCGGGTGAGGGCCTCCGCCACCCGGACCATCAGGCGGCGGTAAAGGATGAGGCGATAGGGGGCGGGGGCGGCCAGGACGATGGCGCGCTGGAGCTCCCCGATGGGCACGATGTAGAGCCAGGGGTTCATCCCGTAGGGCTGGAGCTGGCGCACCAGGGCCGCGGCCTTGGCCTCCGAGGCGACCCAATCTCCGAAGGGCCCGCTGTGGAAGTGAATGGGGATCACCTCGCAACCCCGCTTGAGCATCAGATAGCCGGCCACGGGGGAGTCGATGCCGCCGGAGAGCAGCAGCCCCACCTTCCCGCTGACCCCGACCGGCAGTCCGCCGGGACCCCGATGGCGGGCGAAGTAGACCAGGGCGGTGTTGGTGGCGATCTCAATGTAAGCGACCCAGGCGGGCTCCTCCAGGTTCACCCGCCAGCCGGTGCGGCGCTGGACCTCCGCGCCGATGTGGCGCTCGATCTCCTGGGAGGTGAAGGGGAAGGATTTATCCGCCCGGGAGGCCCGAATGCAAAAGGAGGGGACGGGCTCGGAGGGGAGGTGGCGCAGGACGATCTCGGTGAGGACGTGGAGATCCTTCGCGGCGGGGATGGCCGGCGCAAAATAGGCGATGCCGAAGACCGTGCGCAGGCGCTCCACCCAGAGGGCCTCCGGGATCGGGCGCGGGAGCCGGATCAGGAAGCGGCCGGGGAGGCGCTCCACGAGGGCCGGCCCGACGTCCTGGAGCCGCTCCTCGATCCGCCGGGCCAGGGTCCGCTCGAAGAAGCCCCGGTTGCGGCCTTTCAGGCCGATCTCCGCATAATGCACCACGGCATACCGGCTTTCCATCGCTCCTTCCTCGTCCTGGATCCGGATCTCGGTCCGCTCCACCGCGCCGGACGTCGGCCTTGATGCCGATTGAAATCGACCCCTCAAGGCGCTGCGCGCCGGGCGTCGGCCTTCGCCGACGCAAAGAGGGATTCTTCGGTCGGCGCAGGCCGACCGTCGGCCGAAGGCTCTGCGCCGATTGAAATCGGCCTCTAAGGCGCTTGCGCGCCGGGCGTCGGCCTTCGCCGACGCAAAGAGGGATTCTTCGGTCGGCGCAGGCCAACCGTTGGCCGAAGGCCTCCCGAGGTCGAATTCATTCGACTCACAAGCCGACCCCCGGCCAAAGGCCTCCCCAGGTCGAATTCATTCAACGCGCAAGCCTCCCTGGGCCCAATTCCTTCGGCGTGCAAAAGGGGCGCGGCCTTCGCGCCCCTTCTCCACCATGGGCGAGGCAGGACTCGAACCTGCGACCCTCCGCTTGTAAGGCGGATGCTCTCACCCCTGAGCTACTCGCCCGTTTTCCCCGCCGGCCGGGTCGCCGGCTGGGTGTTGAAGCGGTTCATCGCGGCCTCCAGCCCCTCCTCAATGAACGTTCGCATCGCCTGAACCGCCCGGTGCAACACCCCCTCCAGGATCTCCTCCTCATCCGGCCGGAAGTCCTGGAGGACGTAATCCGCTGGGTCCATCTGCCCCGGAGGGCGCCCGATGCCGATGCGCAGGCGCGGGAACTCGGTGGTCCCCAGGGCCTGGACGATGGATTTCATCCCGTTGTGGCCGCCCGGGCTGCCCCGGGGCCGCAGCCGGATCGCCCCCAGCGGGAGGTCCATGTCATCGTAGACCACGAGCAGCCGGTTCAGCGGCACACGGTAGGATGAAACCAGGGGACGCACGGAGCGGCCGCTCAGGTTCATGAACGTCTGTGGCTTGGCCAGGATCACCCGCTGGCCGGCCAGGCGCCCCTCGGCGAGGAGGGCCTGATGCTGGATACGTCGGAAGGCCATTTGATGGGCCTGGGCGAAGAGGTCCACCGCTCGGAAGCCGACGTTGTGGCGGTTGCGGGCATACTCCGGCCCCGGGTTCCCCAGGCCCACGATCAGCACCGGAGGCCCCTCCGGGATGTCCTCCTCCGCTGTCTCTCCCCCAGCGGGCTCCGGCCGCAGCGCCCGGAGGATCCGATCCAGCCGCTCCAGGGCGTCTTCGTAGTGCAGAGTCACCGGTTCGTTTCTCCCATGGAGGTTCCGACGCAGCGGCTCACTGGGCCCGCACCAGGATCGGCGCCCCGCGCCACAGGGATTCCAGGTCGTAGTAGCGACGCTGCGGGGGTGCGAACACGTGGACGATGATGTCCCCGTAATCCATCAGCACCCATCCGGAGGCGGGGTCTCCCTCCACCCGCGCCGGGTCCACCTGGTATCCCCGGGCCGTGGCCTCCGCGATCCCCTCCACGATCGCTTTCAGCTGTCGCTCCGAGGTCCCGGTGCAGATGATGAAATAATCGGCGAAGGCCGCCCGGGACCGGATGTCCATCAGCACCACATCCATCCCTTTTTTGTCCAGGATGGCGTCCACAATCCGGTGTGCGAGATCCAGCGTGTTCAGGGATCCACCTCCCGGGTCGAGGATCGATGGGCTCTCCGGGCTCGTTCGAACCCCCTTATCATTCTACCATGCCGAACGGGATCCTCCCATGCGGATCTTCCCCGCCTCTCGGGCCTCCCGGTTTTCCGTCGCAGGTGGATCCACGGGCTTTGCGCCCTGGCCGGCGGCAAGGCGGCGAGGGGAGATGGCGGGGATACGGGCCTTGCCCGGGCTCTTCGATCAGCGAAAAATAAGGTGAACCCGTGCGGGGTCAACGGATGTGAGCGGGCATCCCTCTGAGTTTTCCGGTCCGAAATCCTCTGCGGACGGGAGGTGAGCATGGCGGAGGCGTTCCTGGAGACAGGGATGACGGCGGAGGAGATCGTGGCCCTCTGCCGGCAGTATACGATCTATGAGTGGTCCGCCCAGGGGATGGTGGATCCCATCCCGGTGGTGCGGGCGAAAGGGGTTTACTTCTGGGACGCCAGAGGGCGGCGCTATCTGGATTTCAACTCCCAGCTGATGAACGTGAACATCGGCCATGGCGACGAGCGGGTCATCCGGGCCATCCAGGAGCAGGCCGCCCGGCTTCCCTATGTGAATCCCTTCATGGCCACGGAGCCCCGCGCCCGGCTGGGCCGCATGCTGGCGGAGATCGCCCCCGGGGATCTGAAGAAGGTCTTCTTCACCCTGGGCGGGGCGGACGCGAACGAGAACGCCATCAAGATCGCTCGCCTTTACACCGGTCGCCATAAGATCATCGCTCGCTATCGTTCCTATCACGGGGCCACGGCAGGGGCTATCACCCTCACCGGCGACCCGCGGCGCTGGCCCGCCGAGCCCGGCATCCCCGGCGTCATCCACGTGATGGATCCATACCGCTATCGATGCCGCTGGTGCATGCGCGAGGAGCGCTGCACCCTGGATTGTCTGAATCATGTGGAGGACGTCATTCAGTTCGAAGGCCCGCACACCATCGCCGCCGTCTTCATCGAGACGGTCACGGGGACCAATGGGATCATCATCCCGCCCGATGGGTATCTGGAGGGCTTGCGGATGCTCTGCGATCGCTACGGCATCCTGCTGATCTGCGACGAGGTGATGAGCGGCTTCGGGCGGACCGGAGAATGGTTCGCCGTGAACCACTGGAAGGTGGTTCCGGATTTGATGACGGTGGCCAAGGGCCTGACCTCGGGCTATCTGCCCCTGGGCGCGGTGCTGATCTCAGAGCGCATCGCCGAGTTCTTCCGGGATCGGCCCTTCCCGGGCGGGCTCACGTATAACTCTCACCCCCTCTGTCTGGCCGCGGCCATCGCCACCCTGCAGGTTTATCAGGAGGATCGCCTCATCGAGAACGCCCGGCGCATGGGGGAGATCCTGGCCCGGGAGCTCGCCCGGCTGAAGGAGCGCCATCCCAGCGTGGGGGATGTGCGCAGCATCGGCCTGTTCGGGGTGGTGGAGCTGGTCAAAAACCGCGAGACCCGCGAGCCCCTGGTCCCCTTCAACGCCCAGCCCCGTGAGATGGGGATCATGAACCGTTTGAAGGAGTTCTTCCTCCAGAACGGGCTCTACACCTTCATCCGCTGGAACACCTTCTTCACCAACCCTCCCCTCTGCATCCGGGAGGAGGAGCTGATGGAGGGGCTGGAGATCATCGATCGGGGGCTGGAGATCACGGACGACGCGGTCGCATAGGCCGCGGATGCCCCGGCCTGTTCCGACATCCGGCAAGGAGGCGAGACCATGCGCGTCACCGTCTTCGGCAGCGGCGGCGTGGGAGGCTACTTCGGGGCCTTGCTCGCCCGGGCCGGCCACGAGGTGACGTTCATCGCCCGGGGTGCTCACCTGGAGGCGATGCGCGCCCGCGGCCTGCAGATCAAAAGCGTCCACGGGGATTTCCACCTGCGCCCCGTCCACGCCACGGACCGCCCGGAGGAGGCCCCGCCGGCGGATCTCGTCCTCTACGCGGTGAAGACCTATCACATCCCGGAGACGGTGGGGGTTCTGCCTCGCCTGCTCGCCCCGGAGGGGGTGGTGCTGACCACCCAGAACGGCGTGGAGGCCCCGGATCAGGTGGCCGCGGCGGTGGGGACGGAGCGGACCCTGGCAGGCGCTGTCTGGGTGGTTTCGCAGATCGAGGCGCCCGGCGTCATCCGGCAGGAGAGCGCCTTCCGGCGGGTCGTCGTGGGGGAGCTGGACGGACGGCTGACCCCCCGCGCTCAAGCGATCGCCGGCGCCTTCGCGGCGGCGGGGGCGGAGGCGGAGGCCACCGCGGAGATCCGCAAGGTGCTCTGGACCAAGTTCCTCTTCATCGCGGCCATCGGCGGGGTGGGCAGCCTGGTGCGTTTGCCGGTAGGGGCGTGGCGGGAGGTCCCGGAGACCCGGGCGCTGCTGGAGCAAGCGATGCGGGAGATTGAAGCGGTGGCCCGGGCGGCGGGCGTGCCGCTGGATCCCGATGTGGTGCCGCAGACGATGGCCTTCATCGACCGCCTGGCGCCGACGGCCACCTCCTCCATGCAGCGGGACGTGGAAGCGGGCCGCCCGCTGGAGATCGAAGCCATGAGCGGCGCGGTGGTCCGCATCGGGGCGCGTTACGGGGTCCCCACCCCTGCCCACGCGTTCATCTACGCGGTCCTGAAGCCCATCCACGCCCAGGCGCAACGGAGGGCCGGGGTATCCGCGGAGGCTTCCCCTTGAATTTCTTTCCGAAAACCCGGGGCGAGGAATCCGCCCAGGCGCTCACCGCTGCGGAAGGCCGAGGCTGAAGCCGCAACCCTGCGTCACCGGGGACCAGGATGCGGGGCGGAAACCCCTCCGTTGCAGGAGCGGCGTCCACCTCGACCCGTCGCCTCTGTAGGCCGGAATTCATTTCGGCATCCTTGCCGTAGGAGCGGCTTTCGCCGCGATGGAGTAACCTGTTTTGCCGCCTGAACAGGCCTTAAAAGAACGCCCCCCGGCGGGTGGAGCTGAGCAGATACAGGAAGAAAGGTCCGCCCAGGAGGGCGGTGAGCAGGGTCAGGGGGATCTCCTGCGGAGGTATCAGGGTGCGGCTCAGCAGGTCGGCGAGGGCCAGCAGGGTTGCCCCCAGGAGGATCGAGGCGGGGATCACCCGGGAATAACGTGGGCCGATCAGCAGGCGGGCCAGATGCGGGGCGATCAGCCCGACGAAGCCGATGATCCCGGTGAAGGCCACGGCGCCAGCCGTGGCCAGGGTGGCGGCGGCGATGGCCAGCCGTTTCACCCGCTCCACCGGCAGGCCCAGCTGCAGCGCCTGCTCCTCCCCGAACTGCAGCACGTCCAGGGGATAGCCCAGGGCGACCAGCGCCCCCAGGCCCAGGGCCACGTAGGGGAGCGCCCCCCATAGGGCTGGCCATCCGCCCAGGGCATAGCCCCCCAGCATCCAGATCCAGGCTCGATAAGGGGCGATGCGGCCGACCATCAGCATCAGCAGCCCGAGGCTCAGGGCGTTCAGCACCGCTCCCACCGCCACCCCGGACAGCAACAGCGTGGTGAGGGGGAGGGTCTTCCCGACCCGGGCCAGCCGGTAGACCAGCCCCACCGTCAGGATCCCCCCGATGAAGGCGGCGAGGGGGAGGCCCAGCAGGCCGGCGAAGACGCCGGGGAAGTTCAGCGCCACGGCGATGAGGGCGCCCAGGTTGGCCCCCGCCGCCACGCCGATCAGGTAAGGATCCGCCAGGGGGTTGCGGAACAACCCCTGATAGGCCGCGCCCGCTCCGGCCAGCGCGGCCCCGGCCAGGGCCATCAGCAACACCCGGGGGATGCGCACCTCCCACACAATGGTCATCAGGGTGGGATCCACCCCTTCCCCGGGTCGGATCCGCGCCATCAAAACCCGGCCGAGCTCCGGCAGGGGGATGCTCACCGGCCCCAGGGCCATCCCCATCCCCAGGCTCATCCCCAGCGCCAGCGCCAGGCCGGCCCACAGGCCGATCCGCATCGGGCGGGCGCGGCGTCGAAGCAGGCGAAGGGTCTCACCGGCCATTGGATGCTCCCCGGCGGAATTCCCCCACTCTCCCGCTCACGGCCAAATCCGCAGCGGGGCAGCCCGGGAGAGCCCGAGAGGCCAGCGCGGCGCCCGGACCTGCTGCGGGAACAGCTCCGGGTGGATGATCCGGGCCATCGCCTCCAGGCCCTCCACGATGCGCGGGCCGGGCCGGGAGATTCGATCCGCGTCGATGGGGTAGATCCGCCCCTCCCGCACCGCCCGCAGGCGGTTCCAGCCCGGCCGCTGTCGGACCTTCTCCGGCGTCTCGCCGTAGTTCGCTGTCCCCAGGATGATGAGATCGGGATCCTGGCGGAGCAGCTCCTCCAGGCTGAGCTGGCCCCACTCGCTGGAGAGGACGGCTCCGACGTTCTGCCCGCCGGCCATGGTGATCAGCCGGTCGATGAAGGAGCCCGGCCCCGCCGTCCAGGGCTTGCCCGGATCCGTGGCGTCCAGCTCATAGAACACCTTGGGTCGGCTGGAGGTGGAGCGGATCTTCTCCTCCAGGGCGGCGACCCGGGCGCGCAGATCGGCCACCACCTTCTCCGCCTGAGCCGTGTTCCCGGTGAGCCTTCCCACGGTCAGGATCTGCTGGAAGATCCCCTCCAGATCCTTCGGGGTGCTTTGATGGAACACCGTCAGCCCCAGGTCCTCCAGAGCCTTCACCTGCTCCGGGCTGATCACCCCGGGCGCCAGGATGAGATCCGGCCGCAGGGCGACGATGGCCTCGGTGTTCAGGGTCGGATAGGTGTTGCCGATGCTGGGGACCTGCTTGGCCTCCGGCGGATAATCCGATAGCTCGTCCCGTCCGACCAGGCGATCGCCGGCCCCGACGGCGAAGATCATCTCCGTCGCCGAGGGAGCGAGGGTCACGATGCGCTGGGGACGGTCCTTCAGCACCACGGTCCGCCCGTGGTCGTCGACGATGCGCAGGAAGGGCGTGGGCGTGGGGGGGACGGTGGGCGTGGCCGTGGGCGCCGGGGTGAACGTGGGAGCAGAGGTCGCGGTGGGCGTGGGGGAAGGTGCCCCCGCGCAGCCGGCCAGGAGCATCAGGATCAAGAAGAGGATCACAGCGCGTCGCATTGGAAACCTCCCGGTTCAGGATGGGCGCCTCGCCGGAAGGGGCGAGGCGTGCCCATCCCGAACGGGGGCCGGAAACGAGCGGCCTCCCTGCCGGAACGGACAGGGAGGCCGCGTGAGGCCCGAGGGAAAGTCGGGACGGTGCAGGCGGCGCTCCTACCCCTTCCGCGAGGCTCGGAGGAGGCCGAGGCGGGCGACCGGGCTTCCATGGTCCGCGGTGGCGGCCATGGTTACCGTTGCGGGACAGCGCCGGACTTTCACCGGACTTCGCCTTTCAGCCCTGCCATCCGGGGCGTCGGGCACCTCGGCCGTATTCAGTTGTCCGACACGGCCAATGATAGTGCGAAGGGAAAGGGCTGTCAAGCCCGGCCACCGCCCATGCTACAATCAGGCCGCGTCCGATCGAGATCGGGAGGGATGCGGTGGATCAGGTGCTTCTCGCATGGATCGCGCTGATCCTGGGGATCCCGGCGGTGGCGGCGGCGCGGCGGCTGCTGGGCCTGCGCGGGCCCAGCCTGGCGATGGCCATAGCGCTGACGGGCGCCCTGGGGCTCTGGCTGGCGGCAGCCGGACAGCCGCCTCAAGAGGCTGCGTTGCGCATCGAGCGACCCTTTTCGGTCCTCCAGACCGCCTGGGTGTTCCGCCTGACTCCGTTTCTCTGGAGCCAGGGGCTGGGAGCTCTCCTGGCCGGGTTCCTGGTCGGATGGATGTGGACGGCTTACCCGGGACAGGGCCGGCGGTGGCCTCGGGTCCTGACGCTGGGGATGCTCGTGGCCGCTACCGGGGCGGTCCTGGCGGCGGATCTTTTCACCCTTCTGATGACCTGGGCCGCCCTTGACGCCATGTTCCTGGCCCTGTTGCTGGTCCGCCGGGGGCAGGCCGTTGTCGACCGCGCGGCGCTGGCCGGGCTGGTGAATGGGGCGGCGCTCCTGGCCCTTTGGGCGGCGGCCTGGCAGCTCTGGCGCGCCGGCGACAGCCTCTTCTGGAGCCGGATGGGAGGGGAAGCGGCGCTGCCCCTCTTCGTCCTGGCCACCCTCATCCGCCTGGACATCTATCCCTTCCACGTGGGGCGTCCCCCCGAACTGGCGGATGAGGTGGACCGCGCGGCGCTGCTTTACATCCTTCCCACCGCCGTGGGCTTGACCTTCTGGGCCCATCTGGTTCCGATGCTGCAGGGGTGGCCGGGGATCCCCTGGGTGGCCGGAGCGTTGGGGCTCACCGCGGTGCTCGGAGGGCTATGGGCGTGGGCGGAGCCGGATCCAAGGGCCGGGCTGGTGGAGGCGGCCTGGGGGAGCGCGGCGTGGTGGGCGCTGGTCGCGCTGATGGAGCCGGCTCTCGCCCCGCTGGCGGCGGCCCTCTGGCCGGTCTGTTTCGCCCTGCTGTTCACCGCGCCCTCCTTTCACCCGGCTTCTCCGTGGGGGTTGCCCGCCCTGGCGGCGATCTTGACCCTGGCGGGCGTTCCCCTGATGCCCGGCGCCGCTCTCTTCGCCGGGCTGTTCCGCGCCGCGCCGGCATGGGCATGGCCGATTCTGCTGCTCCCACACGGCCTGCTGCTTAGCGCCCTGGTGCGGGGATGGCTCCGTCCGATGGAGGAGGTGCTCCCCTCGGAGCGAGCCTGGCGGGTTCTCTACGGCCTGGGGCTTACCCTGGGGGTGGCCGGGTTGATCGGCCTGGGCCTCGCCCTAAGAGCCTGGCGGGAGGAGCTGTCTCCACCCCTTCGGGTGGTCCTGGTCGTCGGGCTGGGGCTTGCGGTCGGGATCCAGATGCAGGCCCATCGGGTGCATGAGGCGGCCCGGCGGTGGGCGCGGGTGCGTCCGTTCCTGACCCTGGACTGGCTGTATGCGGGCCTGACGCACCGGATCTCCCGTCCGGCCGCGGCGCTGCAACAGGCGCTGGAGTTCCTGGGTCATCCCGCGGCCATGTGGCTGTGGGCCCTGGTCGTGGGGGGGATCCTGCTCCTCCTCTGGCAGGGAAGCGCCCGGTAGCGGCGGGGAAGGCGCAGAGGCCGGCCTCCCGACATCAGCGTTCCCTGTCCGGGTCCGCTTGGTTGCAGGGCAGGTTTTCATTGCTCACTCAAATGGTTCGCCTCTATAATGCCCTTAGGGAGGCGCGCGATGGCCTTCACGGTGGAGGATCTGCGGGATCTGGCGGAGCTGCTGCGGGCGCATCCGGAGTGGCGGGAGCCCCTGTGGGCCCTGCTGGCCTCCGAAGAAGTGCGGCGGATGCCCGAGCGGATGGAGCGGAGCTTTCAGCGGGCCGCCCGCCTCATCCTGGCCCTCTACCGCGCCCA
>Ga0079992_119465_pt1 | contig 124334 bp, 134 predicted proteins | sample FaiFalFF_MnMetaG_3_FD_69197 | JGI IMG/M metagenome (GOLD analysis project Ga0079992, IMG submission 69197) | Freshwater microbial communities from Yellowstone National Park, Wyoming, USA - Fairy Falls B (FF_Mn_B) MetaG (SPADES assembly) (version 2) | ecosystem: Environmental > Aquatic >...
AGCGCCACGGCACGGGCTTTGCGTCCTGGAGGGCGATATATCGCTCACCTCCCCTCACTGGGGCCCGTAACAGCTCAAGGAGGGCGATTTCCCAACACAGACGGCGCAAATCGTCCCGCACTAGCCAGGCCTGGACACCTAGGCGACATAAAATGCGCACGGCCAAGTCAGGCAACGAGACGCTGGCGGGCATCACCCGCCACCGATAGGCCGTGGCCAGGGTGAGTTGGCCGTCCAGCGCAACGAGCTTGCCTAGGACGATACGCCTGCCGCCCTTGCGCCAGGTGAGGGCCAGGGGGGTATAATGGCATGGGAGCCCTCGGCGGGGACTCCCCTCGCCAGGCCCGTGCCCCCTCCCCCAGGTGGACGGGCCTTTTTTACATCTCGCCATCATTACCACCTCCCGTTTCTCGCTTGGGGCCCGTCGCCTCTACCCCGGCAAGCGCAGGGCGGCGGGCCTCTTCTTGCTGAAGCTCCCGGAGGGCCTGTTGCACCAAGACGGTCACTTGGCAGGCTGGCCTCCGCAGCTCCTTGTTGGCTAGCCTTTTGACTGCAGCCCACACCTCGTCCGAGAACCAAACCCTGACGTATGGCAACGTTCTCACCTCCAATCTGGACGTTACAAGAGCCGGGGGTGGCCAGAGAAGGAATTTTGGGAAGAGGAAGCCAAAATTCCGCCTATGAGCTTAAGCGATTCTCCGGAGGGGGAGGCCTATGAGTCTGGCGAGGGACACCACTCTCTTGCGGAGGAGGTCGACGTCGTCGCCTTCGGAGTAGAACTCGGCCTTAGTGGCCAACTTCATCAGCTGTCCCCACGTGTCCCTGTGCACCACCCGCAAGTAGAGGATGTAGGCCAGCCACTCTTCATGCCCCTTGCGATACCTCGGGCCCGGCTTCCACCAGTATGCCCCAACATCCTCTTCATAAAGCCTGGCCTGTTCCAGGATACTTTCCCGCACCTCCCGACATATGGCCTCGATAACCTCCTCCAGCCACTTTCGGTCCTGTCTCACGGGGTCGTAGAGGAACGGGAGAGGGTGGGAGGGGAATATCCAGGGCTGGCGCTCTACCACCCGCACCGTTGTGCCGTCGACCTCGTGGACGTCTACCACTACCGGCAGGCCCGGCGTGGGCAGCCACTCGGCGAAGCCACCCAATGTCAGCCTCGGCTGTTCCCCTTTTCTCTTCCCCCAGCGCAGGTGCTGGTGATAGCTCCAGCGCAGGTCCTCCCAGATGCGCCCTGGGAGGGGCCAGCGGGATAGGAATGCCTCCACCTCCTGGCGGATGGAGGAGGCCAGGCGGTAGCGTCGCCCTAGAGGGGTGTCCTTGTAGGCCTCGGGCAGCTCCGACGTCAAGTCGGGGCTGCCGTGCTGAGCCACCTCCCACGTTCGCCGCCCCTCACTTGTAAGAGGGTCGGGTGCTCCCAACTCCTCCAGTTTGGTGAAGAGGGCAGCCAGGTCAGCCGTGAATGCCTTGTCCTCGTTGAGGTGGGCGTAGTAGAAGCCGGTGACCCACAGGGCCCGTTCGGCCCGGCTCATGCGGCGTGGGGAGTCTTTGTGGCGTGGCGTGTCTTTGCGGTGTGGCAAACCTCAACACCTCCCTACCTAGGTGTTGCGAGGGAGGCCGGGCCCCCTGCGTGGTAGGCCACAAGGGCTTGCGGGCGGTGGCCAGCCGCCACCCGGCCCCTGTGTCTTCCATGATACCGCAGTGCTAGCTAGCCTGCGCCCTTCGCCTGACTGAGCCCGGGGGCGCTATCACGCACCCAGTGCCCTGTCCACCATCTCCGCCGCCCTCTTGTCCATCTCCGAGAGAGTGTAGGCGTAGACATCCAGAGTAACGGAAGCCTGGGCGTGGCCAAGCCTACGCTGCAAGGTTTTCACGTCCAGGCCAGAGGCGGCAAGGAGCGAGGCGTGGCAATGCCTCAAGTAGTGGGCAGGCCTTCTGGGCACCCCTGCCTTCTGGCACAGCTCAGCCATAACACGGGAGACGGTCCAGGGCGGTGGTGGCGTCGTGTCCCAGAAGATGTGGATGCTGCGCTTCTCCAGGCGCCCCAGCAACGAGAGGGCGGCCTGGGAAAGGGAGATGGTGCGCTCTCCTGCCTTGGACTTAGGTGGGTGTATGTGAAAGCGGGTGGTCCCCTCCCAGACCACGGCCCGCCTCACAGTGAGGGTCCCCGACCTCGTATCCACGTCACCCCACTGGAGCCCTGCCGCCTCCCCAGGCCGCAGCCCCGTGAGGAGCATGAAGGCGAACATGAGGCTGATTGGCCTCCCGTCCTCCAGGCAGGTCTGTAGGAAGCGCCGCATGTCCAGGAGCGTCCAGTCCTGGGCCTCCCGCCGCTGCTCCCTGGGCCTGGGCACCCTCTGGGAGGGGTCCTGGGCCAGCAGCCCCAGGGCCACAGCAGCCCGCAGGCAGGCCCGCAGGTAGGCGTAGGCCATGGCCACCTGCCGGGCGCCCTTCCCCTGGCGTCGCAGCCCCTCCAAGGCCTGGGCGATGTGTAGAGGGGAGAGGGCCGTGAGCCTGACCCTGCCCAGGTGGGGTAGGAGAGGCAATAGGACCTGGCGGTAGGTGCGCAGGGTGGTGGGCCTTAGCCTCCCTTCTTGCAGCCGCAGCCACTCCTCCACCCACTCCCCCACCGTCAGGCGGGAGGGGGGCGAGAGGGTGCCCTGGCGGTGTCTCATGGCCAGCTCCCACAGCCGCTCCCGCACCTCCTGACGGGTGGGGGCCGACACCCAGTAGCGGCGCCCTCCCAGCCTGATGCTCCCTTGCCAGCCCCTCCCGTGAGGGCGGATGCTGCCCGTCCCGTTAGGTCTTCTGCCCGGCATGGCGCCCTCCCCAAATGGTGCCAAAATGGTGCCAAGGGGAGGCGTCGTATCTGGCACCCGTATTGGGCATGGTCTGCGAGCAATCGTGCATGCTTTTGGGGCTGGACCGGGGCGACTTCATCGAAGGGGCAGAGGTGGTGGGTGCCGCCACCCTCAACGACGTGGTCCTCTCCGCCGACGCCGTGGTGAGCGTGTAGGGGGCGGCCCTTCGGCCATCTGCGCCTGCAAGAGGCCCTCCCTTGCCTTCCCGTAAGAGGGCTGATACGAGAGCATGATATGTAGGAGGGCGCATCCCCTTTCAGGACGCCCTCCCGCGCGATGTACGATCACCAGTGGCACTATCACCCCCAGCGCCATGGGCTGGTGGAGGTGCGTCCATGCCCCTTCTGCTCACTTGGCAACAGGTGCGGGAGTACCTGCTGAGCGATGGGCTCCGCATCGCCGTTATCGTGATAGCCGCCCTGGTGGCTGACTGGGCCTTACACCGGGTAGTCCCCCCGCTCATCCGGGCGGGAGTGCGGAAGGGGCTGGCCGATAAGACGCCAGAGGAGGTAGAGCAGCGCACCCATACCCTGGCTCGCCTCTTTACCGGCAGTGGCCGAGCGGTGCTGGCCCTCACTGCCTTATTGCTCGTCCTGCCCCTGGTGGGCATCAACATCGCCCCCCTGCTGGCGGGGGCGGGGGTGGCGGGCCTGGCCCTGGGAATCGCTGCCCAGAGCCTGGTGCGCGATGTCATCAACGGCTTCTTCATCCTGCTGGAGAACCAGTACAGCAAGGGGGACGTGGTGCGCATCGCCGGCGTCACCGGCCTGGTGGAGGACGTGGGGCTGCGCCGCACCATTCTGCGGGACATGGACGGCACGGTCCATTTCATCCCCCATGCGGAGGTAAGGGTGGTGAGCAACCTCACCAAGGAGTTTTCCCGTGTCAACATCGATGTGGTCATTTCCTATAAGGAGGACCTGGAGAGGGTCTTTGGCATCATCGACAGGGTGGGCCAGGAGCTGGCGACGGACCCTCGGTTCCAGGGCATGATCATCTCGCCCCCCAGGGCCCTGCGGGTGGAGGAGCTGGCCCCTTCGGGTGTCGTCATCAAGGTGTTGGGGGAGACGGAGCCTATGAAGCAGTGGGAGGTGGCCGGGGAGCTGCGCCGCCGCCTCAAGGAAGCCTTCCATGCCGCGGGCATCGAGGTGCCCCACTCGTAGCTGCCCTGGGCTAGCTCCCTAGCCCAGGAGACGGGCGAGGTCCAGGCACTCCCCCTCTTGGGGGAGATGGACGGAGGTGGCGGAGCCTTTAAGGCGATGGGCGAACCACTCGGGATGCTCGGTGTGCAGGGGCACAAGGAGGTGGGGCCGCACCTCTTCGATGAGCTGCATAAGGTGGTGGGCGGGGGCGTGGCCAGAGGCGTGCAGCCCCGCCTCCTCCGGGGGGACCCGCCAGTTCAGCTCCTCCCGCGGCAGGCCTACGTACCGAAGGCCGAAATGCTCCAGCCAGTGCCGCAAGCGACGGAAGTCCATCTGTATCTCCTCGTCGAAGGCCTCATGGTTGGAGTAGAGGTATAGGCTCCCAGGGCGGGGGCGGATGCTGGGCAGGTCCTTAAGGTCATAGTAGCTGAAGCAGAGGATCATCTGGTCTTGATGGCGGTGGACGTCCTCCGGGCCCACCAGGCGGTGCCGGTGCCGGGCATAGGTCTCTTGCTCCCACCGCTGCACCCGGAGCTTGGGCTGATGGTAGAGGAGGACGTTCCCGCACGCGTCCAGTGGGGGCAGGGAAGGGTCGGCCAGGCGCGCCTTCTCCACCAGGTACGCGTCCTTGGCGGTGATGACCAGCTGGCGGCCCAGGTGGGAGGCCAGGCGGTGGAAGATGGCTAGCCTCTCCAGGTTACGGGGCCCGAAATCGGCGATGATGAGGCCCTGGGCCTCCTGCATAAAGGAGAGGGCCCTCTGGGCCACCATCTCCTCGCTCACCGGCTCCTGATGCTCGTCCCCCACCCGCGTCCCCTCGCAGAGGAGGACGAGGGGAAGCCTTCGGGCCACCTGGCCAAGGGCCTGGGCGAAGGCCTGGCTGGCGGAGGCCTGCCCTCCGTGAAAGCGCAGGTCGCCTGTATAGGCCACGGCTATACCACCCACCTCCACCAAGAAGGCGCCCGCCCCCGGGATGGAGTGGTCCACCGGGAAATGGCGGATATAGAAGGGCCCCAGCTGCATCTCCTCCCCCACCGGTTTGAGGAGTGCTGAGGCCAGGCCCCGGGCGGCAGGGATGTCTTGCCAGAACCGCTGCACCGCGTCTGTGACGTGAGAGGAGAAGACGCAGAAGGGGCGCTGGCGCGCCTCCGCCCCCTTACAGGGCTCCAGGAGGCCCGAATCGGGGCGGGCCTGACGCGGTGAGTAGTAGACCACCTGTTGCTCGAAGTCGGGCTGACTGGTGTCCTGTATGGCCTTCATGATGAGGGCCGAGAGGAGAGAGGTGAGGACGGGCACCTCCTCCCTTAGGGCCGATATGTAGCCCGAGTGGTCTAAGTGGGCATGGGAGCATAGTACCCCCTCCACCTGTGCCCCTCGCAGGTCATAGTAGGTGGGAAGCTCCCGGTAGCGCTCCCAGAAGGGAAAGGGGGGATGGAGGTCGGGGCGGTATAGCCCCTCCAGAGGGGGGAGAAGGCGCATCTCCAGCAGGTCGAGAAGGCCCAGGGCGGCGCGGGGGTTGACGTACTCTTCGTAGTAGTGGCCCCTGCGCTTGTATGAGATACCGAAGTCCAGGAAGAGGACATGGCCCTCCTGCTCCAGCATCACCTTGTTCCCCCCCACCTCCGCCACCCCACCCAAGACGGCAAGGCGCGGCATGCCCCTCTCCCCTGTTGCGCCCATTATAAGCCAGCGGGGGGCGTGCGCGCCTTTACGCGCACGAGAGGGTATGTCTATCCTAGGAAGGAGACGCGGGGCCGCGCGCCCCCGGGCCAAGGATGCGGATAGCGCTGCTCAGCTACCGGGGCAACCCTTACTGCGGGGGCCAGGGCGTATACGTCTACTATCTGTCGCGGGAGCTGACACGCCTAGGCCACCAGGTGGTGGTGCTGGCAGGCCCTCCCTACCCGCGGGTGCCGGAGGGGGTGCCCTTGGTGAGGGTGCCCAGCCTCGACCTTTATGCCGGAGACGGCCTGTCCCCAAGGTGCCTGCGAAGGGCTAGGGGGATGGTCGACTTTCTGGAGTACGCCATGGCGGTGTCCGGCCTCTACCCTGAGCCCCTCACCTTCTCTCTGCGGGTGGTGCGGCTGTTGCAACGGTGGCCCGTGGACGTCGTCCACGATAACCAGAGCCTGGGTTTCGGGCTGTTGCGCCTCAAGGCCCGGGGCCTGACGGTGGTGGCCACCATCCACCACCCCATCCACATCGATCGGGCCTTCGCCTTGGCTGCCGCCCGCTCCCGTTGGGAGCGGTGGGGCGTTGGCAACTGGTACTGGTTCCTGTGGATGCAAGGGATAGTAGCCAGACGCCTCCCCTTGCTCATCACCGTCTCTCAACGGGCGTGTGCCGATGTGGTGCGCTACATGGGGGTAGACGCCCGCAAGCTACGGGTGGTGGCCAACGGGGTGGACGCCCAAGCCTTCCGCCCTCTGCCAGGGGTGGAGAGACATCCCCGCCGCCTCATCCTGGTTAACAGCGCCGACATGCCTATAAAGGGCCTCCAACACTTCTACGAGGCAGTGGCGCGGGTGGCCGCCCAGAGGCCAGTGGAGGTAGTGGTAGTGGGGGAAAAACGCCCTGGGCACCTGGCCTACCTAACCCGCTATCGTCTCGATGGACGGGTGCGGTTCCTGGGCCGCCTGGAGACGGAGGACTTGGTGCGGGAGTACTCCAAGGCTGCCCTGGCTATATGCCCCTCCCTGTACGAGGGCTTCGGCTTGCCGGCGGCCGAGGCCATGGCCTGTGGGGTGCCGGTGGTGGCCTTCGCTGCCGGTGCCTTGCCCGAGGTGGTGGGGGACGATGGGGAGGCGGGGTGCCTGGTCCCCTGCTACGACGCAGAGGCTATGGCCAGGGCCATCGTGGAGCTTTTAGACGACCCGGAGAGGCGGGCGCGCATGGGCGAGGCCGGCAGGCAGCGGGTCCTCCGCCTCTTCAGCTGGGAGAGGGCGGCCAGGGAGACTGTCCGCGTATATGAAGAGGCCCTGGCTCTGCGCAGGGGGCCGTCGCCATGCTCACCGTAGACCTGCGCCGCCTGGGGGTGCGGCGGGGGCAGTGGGTGCTAGACGCCGGTTGTGGGGGAGGGCGCCACGCCTTCGCCGCCTACCGGCTGGGGGCCAAGGTGGTGGCCTTAGACCTGGACGGAGAGGCAGTAGCGCAGGCCCGGCATATCCTTGCCAGCATGGACCCCCAGGAGCAAGAGGATGGTGCCCTGTTCCTCTGCCTGCGTGCCGATCTCTTGCGCCTCCCTTTCCCCGACGGCCTCTTCCACCGTATCATCTGCGCCGAGACCCTGGAGCATGTGCCCGACGATGCCCAGGCCATGGCCGAGCTGGTGCGGGTCCTCCGGCCTGGGGGGAGGCTGGCGGTGACGGTGCCCCGGTATTGGCCGGAGAAGGTGTGCTGGGCCCTCTCGCCCCCTTATCGGCGCCAGCCCGGGGGTCATGTGCGCATATATAAGGGGCACCAACTGGCTGGGGCCTTCCAGAAGCTGGGCCTACGCCTAGTAGGCCGACACCACGCCCATGCCCTACACTCTCCCTACTGGTGGCTGCGATGCCTTATGGGCCACCTGCAACAGGATGGCCAGGAGCCCCTGCCCATCCGCCTATACCATCAGCTGCTGGTGTGGGACATCTGCCACCCTCATAGCCCCCTGCGGTGGCTGGAGGAGGCCCTTAACCCCATCATGGGCAAGAGCCTGGTGCTCTATTTTCAGAAACCATGGAGAGCCTGAGGGAGCGCCTAAAGGCGGCTGTGGCCTACATCGCCCAGCACCAGCGGGCCGATGGCATCATCCCCTCCCACCAGGAGGGACTGATGGATCCCTGGGACATGGTGGAGTGCGCCATGGCCCTGGACGTGGGGGGCCTCCATGAGCGGGCGGAGAAGGCCTACCTTTGGCTACAAGAGGTGCAGAACGAGGACGGCAGCTTCTGGTCCTATTACGAAGAAGGGGTGCCGGTGGACTTCACTCGTGACACCAACATGTCCACCTATGTGGCGTTGGGGTCCTGGCACCATTACCTCCTTACCAGGGACCGGCGCTTTCTTGAGCGGATGTGGCCTACGGTGGCCAGGGCGGTGGAATTTGCCTTTGCCCTTCAGGGGGAGGAAGGGCTCATATACTGGGCTAGCGACCGCCTAGGGAGGGTGTGGCCCGATAGCCTGGTGGCCGGCACCTCCAGTGTGCGGGCGGCCATCCTCTGTGCCGAGCGCATCGCCGCCGTCCTGGGCAAGCCCCACCACCAGCGGTGGAGGGAGGGGCGGCGGCGTCTGGAGAGGGCCTTCGTCACCTGGGAGGGGAAGATGGGGTGCACCCTCCCCGAGGACGAGTCCTGCTTCGCCATGCACTGGTATTACCCTGTCCTGTGTGGGCTGGTGCGGGGCTCCGCTGCACGCCAGCGCCTCGTCAGCCGCTGGCGGCAGTTCGTCCACCCACGGCTGGGGGTGCGGTGCCGCGCCGACCGCCCCTGGGTGACGGTGGCCGAGAGCTGCGAGTTGGCCATGGCCCTGGACGTGGTGGGGGCGCGGTCCCTGGGCCGCCGCATCCTTGGCTGGCAGCTGGCCTGGCAGGACGAAGACGGTGGGTTCCGCATCGGCACGGTGCCCACCGATGGCCCCTGGCCCGATGGCCAACGCCCCACCTGGACGGCGGCGGCCGTGGTCTTGGCCATGGATTGCCTGTATGACCTGACCCCTGGCGGTCTCCTGTTCAGGTCTCTACACGAGGGGTGAGAGGAGTGGAGGAGAGGCTTCTCCGGCTGGCACGTGCCACCCCCGGCTTCATGCCCGATGATGAAGGGCTGGCCCTTTACCGGGCGGGGAGGGAGGCGGCAGCCCTTGGGCCCCTGCTGGAGGTGGGCACATATGTGGGCAAGTCCACCATATACCTGGGGGCGGCGGCCCAGGAGATGGGCACCGTCCTTTTCACCATCGACCACCACCGCGGTTCAGAGGAGCAACAGCCGGGCCAACCCTACTTCGACCCCCGTTTCGTGGACGAGTTCGGGCAGGTGGACACTTTGCCCGCCTTTCGCCGCACCATGGCCCTGGCGGGGCTGGAGGAGACGGTCATTGCCATCGTGGGGCGGTCGGCCACGGTGGCCGCCTATTGGCGCACCCCCCTGGCCATGGTCTTCATCGATGGCAGCCACACCGAGGAGAACGCCCAGGCGGACTACGAGGGCTGGGCTCCCCACATCGTCGTGGGTGGCCTCTTGGCCATCCACGATGTCTTCCCCGACCCTTCTCAGGGTGGTCAGGCCCCCTATCACGTCTATCTGCGGGCCCTGGCCTCCGGCGCCTTCAAGGATTACCTCTGCCAAGGCTCTCTACGAGTGCTGAGGCGGGTGGGGCACGGCATCTAGAGGATCAGGGCGCCAGCGATGGAGACCAGGGAGCCACCTTGGGGGTCGGCAGGGCACTGCTCGTAGGCCAGGACGCGCCCCCTGTGCCCGGCCAGGAGGCGCAAGGCCATGTAGATGGGGGGAAGGCCACAGATGCGGTACCTATCCCTACAGGCCCGCACCTCCCCTAGGAAGGCCGCGGCGTCTACCGCCTCCATGGCTGCCAGGAGCTTGCCATCGGCGCCTCGCAGATGGGCACGCTCCATCAGGCCCCAGGGGAAGGGGTCGCCAAAGGTGGGACCCACGTGGGAGAGGTCGGCGGCGGCCACCACCAAGGCCCTCTTGCCCTGCATATGGGAGGCTAAGATCCTCAGCGTCATCTCGAGCTTTGCGTCGCTGGCAGCCTCCAACTCCCCCTCCACGTAGGGGGCGAAGGAGCCGCACAGCACAGGGACCACAGGCACAGGACGTCCCCCACGCAGGTGATGGAGCCATACTAGGGCCAACTCCAAGGAGTGCTCGCGCCGATGGTGGAGCTCCTGGACGAAGGCCTCCTCCCCTAGGGCCTCCGCCAGCTCTTCCACCGCCGTAGAATATGTAGGCAGGACGCCATATGGGGTAGCATAGCTTTGGCGGGTGAGGGTGATGGCCCCCGGTCCCCCGGCGTGGTCGGTGCCCAGGGCGATGACCAGCTCCGCCTCCAGGATGGCCCGCCTGGCCGCCCCCCAGACCTGGGCGTAAACTCGCCAGCCCCGCCCATAGTCGATGTGGGGGCTTATGATACCCACCGCGTTGGCTGCCTCCTCAGGGGGTGGTGCGGCCTGCAGGTAGCCATCCAGCGCTTGCGAGAGGGCTTGGACATCGCCGGGATAGACTTGGTCGGCCAGGGCTGGCGGGCGGAAAGGGGCAGAGCGGAACTCCTCTAGGGCCCTCTGGTAGGCCTCCTGGAAGGAGGGGGTGTCCAAGAGCAAGGAGGCATCTAAGCGGATCACTAGCTCCTCCAGCTGGGAGAGGCTCACGTATCGGCCTGTGAGGAGCTGGAAGGAGGCCTGGACGGCCGTCAGGTCGCGGGTGCCGTCCAGGAGGCCCAGCAGAGGGGCGAGATGGGCAGGCACCAGGAGCTCCTGGGGGCAGAGTCCTAAGGGGTCGCGCAGCACCAGCACATCCCCCAGGCGGCGTATGTCCAGAGGACGCAGGCGCGGGCGGAGCGCGGCCTCCGGACCCTCTGTCACCCCATCACCCCACGCCGAAGATCTCCTTAAGGCGCTGGCGGCGGTAGGCGAAGATGCGTTCCAGGTCGGGACGCACCAGCAGCCGGTCCACCAGGGGCGCCAATAGGGAACCGCCCGGCACGGCATAGCGGACCCGATCCTGGACCAGGGTGCCACCGTCCTTTGGCAGGAAGAGGTGCTCGTGCTCCCACAGTCGGTAGGGGCCGCGACGTTGCACGTCCACGAAGCGCCGGGGCGGCTCCCATACGGTTATCTCGCTGCGCCAGCGCAGGGGGATGCCATGTAGCCGTAGGCGGTAATCGATGACGGTGCCCGCCCCCATCTCGGGGGGATGCTGGGCCAGCACGTAGAAGCTGAGCCAAGGGGGCGTTATCTGTTCGAGATTGCGGGCCTCGGCAAAGAAGGGGAAGACATCCTCGGGCGGCAGAGGTAGCCACAGCTCGCTGAAGAGTTTGCAGACCTTCACCGCCAGCTTTCATTGTAGTGAAGGGGGGCGCTGTCTGCCAGCGTCAGAGGAGGGACCCCTGCTTCCCCACGAGCAGTCCCAGGGCCTCAGCCATCTGCCGGGCGTTGCGCACGGAGTAGTCGCGATAGCAGTTGTTGAAGAGGACGTGCACCTCCTCCGCCTCCTGAGCTAGGCGGCCGATGCGCGGCACCCACTCTTGCAGCTCCTCTGGGGAGTAGAGGTAGTTGAAGCGCTCGGCAGCGGTGATGCCCTTGGCCTCCCAGGTAGCGGCGTTGCGCCCATGGAAGCGCACCACTGCCAGGGGAGCGGTGACCTCGGCCAGAGGAGGCACGCTGGAAGGAAACCCTTGGGGCTCATCCACGCACACCAGGGGCAGGCGATGCTCCCTCAGGAAGCCCAGCGTCCTGGCCCGGTTCTCCTCATCTGCCAGCCAACGGGCTTGGCGGAACTCCACGGCGATGGTGTAATGGGGAAGGCGCTCCCGGGCCTCCAGGATATGGCGACGAGCGTCGGCGCTGGGTCGGAACCAGGGCGGAAACTGAAAGAGGACCACCCCCAGCTTGCCGGCCAGGTGCAGAGGCAGGAGCGCCTCGGCGAACCGACGCCACAGCTCCTGGCGCAGCTCAGGGGGGAGGTCGCGATAGTAGATGTGACGTCGCCCCCTGAGCTCCTGTGGCAGGGCCTGCCGCACGTCCTGGGGTAGGGAGTCGGGAGGGGTGGGGTGATGGGTGAAGAGGGCAAAGGCCTTGACATCGAACACGAAGCCTGGGGGCGTCCTGGCGGCCCAGAGGTGGGCCTGCCGCTGGGCGGGCAGGGCGTAATAAGTGCTGTCCACCTCCACAATGGGGAAGTGGCGGGCGTAGTGCTGGAGGCGCTGGGCGGGGGTGCGCACGTGTGGCGGGTACCATCCCGCCTCCAGGAGGGTCTTGTCGGCCCAGGAGCATGTGCCCACCAGAACGCGCGCCTTCATCGCCTGGTTCTATCTTACCAATGGCCTGGGTGGGCAAGGCGGCCATTTAGCCCTGCCGGCCGAGGGGCCTGGTACATCCTATCAGCTCTGGTGTGGAGGCGGGCTAAAATAGCGGTGGCCCCGTCATGCTGCAGGTGCTGGTGGTCGACGACGAGGGCCCAGCGCGGCCACTGACGAGCCTGGAGGCGCTGCAAGAGGTCCTCACCTCGGGAGCGAGGGTGTGGGCCGACTTGGACACTGCTGCCGATGCCTCTATTGCCCAGGAGGTATTGGGCAGGGTGTTCGGCTTCCATCCTCTGACCATCGAGGACGCCCTGACGCCTGAGCCCAACCCTCCCAAGCTGGACGAGCACGACAACTACATCTTCATCGTCTTCCACGCTCTGGCCAGCTACGAGCCCTTCGGCGAGGTGGCTAGCCAAGAGGTGTGTCTCTACCTTGGCCCCAACTATGTGGTCTCCTGCCATCACGGGGCGGTGCAGTCGCTGGAGGCCATCCGCCAGCGGTGCCTGGAGGATGGCCTGCCCCTGCGTCGCGGTCCTGAGTGGCTGCTGCACGCCATCCTCGACCGGCTAGTGGACGAGTATCTCCCTTGCATCGATGCCATGGAGGAATCGCTGGACAGGCTGGAGGCCGAGGCCCTGGCGGGCAAGGCGCCGGGCCTGTTGGAGCGCGTGTTGCGCCTGCGGGGCAATGCCCTGCGTCTACGTCGCCTCACGGTGCCCCAGCGGGAGCTGCTGGCGCGCCTCGCCCGGCCCGAGTTCCCCCATCTGGTACGCCCCGAGGCCAACATCTACTTCCGCGACATCTACGATCACGTAGTGCGCACCGAGTACCTCATCGAGGCCCTCCGCGACCTGACGGACAGCGCCCTCAACACCTATCTGACAGTGGTCTCCAACCGCCTCAATGAGGTGATGAAGGTGCTGACGGCGGTGGCCACCATATTTCTGCCTCTGACGCTACTCGCGGGCATCTACGGCATGAACTTCGCGCACCACGTCTGGCCGCCCTTTGGGAGCAGCTGGGGCTTCCCGGCAGTGGTGGGCACGATATTGGCCTTGGGGCTGGCCATAGCCGTCTTCTTCCGGCGTCGGGGGTGGCTTTAAGCGTTGACTTTGGAGCGCCACTGGCGCTCTTCCGATGGCTCCACTGGCGTCGGCGGGCCTGCTGGCGGATAATCCGTATAGGTGGGCAGAGATGCGCAGGGAGCTGGACGTCCTAGATGCCCTGCGCCTGGTCATCGGCGGGCCGGTGGTGCTGGTGACCGCCCGCTGGCGGGATCAGACGGACGTGATGCCCGTCATCTGGGTGACGCCGGTGTCACGACGGCCGCCCCTCATTGGGCTGGCGGTGCACCCCTCCCGCCACACCCACGATATCATCCGCTTCGCCGAGGAGTTCGCCCTTAACATCCCGGGGCCCGACCTGATGGACCACGTGCACTACTTCGGCAGCGTCAGCGGGCGGGATGTCAACAAGCTGGAGCTGGCCAAGCTTCCCACCTTCAAGGCTAAGCGGGTGGATGCCCCTCTTCTGGAGCACTGCCTCGCCTGGATCGAATGTGGGCTGGAGGATGCCTTGCGCCTGGGCGACCACACCTTCTTCGTGGGGCGGGTGGTGGCCGTGCAGGCCGAGCGGGAGGCCTTCGACGAGACCTGGCTGGTGGGGGAGCGCCCCTACCGCCCCCTCCACTATCTGGGCGGCCAATGGTACGGGGTGCTGGGCGAGAGGCTCCAGGCCCAGCTGCGCACCGACGAGGAAGGGGGCATCGTCTTGGAGGAGCCCCAGGTCCGGGAGGAAGGCTAGATAGGGGTGACGTTGACGTGAGGCTCCCACGGGGGTATAGTAATGGCGGTTAGCATACGCTAGGGGAGGTAGCCATGGACTTTCGTTTCACCCCCGAAGAGGAGGCCTTTCGGCAGGAGGTGCGAGAGTTTATCGAGCGGGAGTGTCCCAAGGAGCTGCGTGGCTCGGGGGTGAGCTTCTTCGACCAGCTGCCGGCCCTGGTGCAGTGGCGTCGCAAGCTGGCCGAGAAGGGCTGGATCGCCCCTGCCTGGCCCAAGGAGTACGGCGGGGCGGGCATGACCATCATGCAGCAATTCATATATAACCTGGAGACGGCCCGTCTGCGGGCTCCCTCCCCTCTGTTCATCGGCGGGCTGGCGGTGGCTGTAGTCGGGCCCACCCTTATCTTGTTCGGCAGCGAGGAGCAGAAGAAGACGTACCTGCCCCGGATCCTTTCGGGCGAGCACATCTGGTGCCAGGGGTTCTCGGAGCCCAACGCCGGCTCCGACCTGGCCAGCCTGCAGACCACAGCGGTGCGGGACGGTGACGAGTATGTCATCAACGGCCAGAAGATCTGGACCACCCTGGCCCATCTGGCCCATTACATGCTGCTGCTGGCCCGCACCGACCCCAACGTCCCCAAGCACAAGGGGCTGAGCTACTTCATCGTTCCCATGAGGGACGAGAAGGGGAACCCATATCCGGGCGTCACAGTGCGCCCCCTCTACAACATGGCCGGCACCCATGAGTTCAACCAGGTGTTCTTCGAGAACGTGCGCATCCCCGCCAAGAACCTGGTGGGTGAGGAGAACCAGGGATGGTACATGGCTGTGCGCACCCTGGACATCGAGCGCTCCAACATCGGCTCGGCGGTGGGACAGCAGCAGACGGTGGAGGACCTCATCCAGTTCGTGAAGGAGAGCCGGGGCACGGGGCAGGAGCGGGCCTCCCTCCTGCCATCTCTCCGCTATGAGCTGGCCGAGCGTTACCTCGAGACGGAGGTCTCCATGCTCCTCTCCTATCGGGTGGTGACCCTGCAGAACCGGGGCATCATCCCCAATTACGAGGCCTCGGCCGTCAAGCTTTACTCCATGGAGCTGAACCAGCGCATCGCCAACACGGGCATGAAGGTCTTGGGCCTATATGGGCAGCTCAGCCGCTCCTCCAAGTGGTCGCCCCTGCGAGGGAGGGTCGAGTTCATGTACTTGCGCTCAGTGGCCAACACCATCGAGGGTGGTACCTCGGAGATCCAGCGCAACGTCATCGCCACCAGGGGGCTGGGGCTGCCCAGGGGCGACTAAGGAAGGAGGGAAGCGGCCATGGACTTTCGCTTCACGCCGGAGCAGGAGGCCTTTCGCAGGGAGATAAGGGAGTTTCTGCGCAAGGAGCTGCCTGCGGAGTGGTACGCGGGGGAGTTCGAGCTGGGAAGCGACGAGGAGTGGGAGCTCTCCCGCCAGTTCCAAAAGAAGCTGGCAGAGAGGGGATGGCTTGTCCCCCATTGGCCCAAGGAGTATGGCGGGTCGGACATGGGGCTATGGGAGCAGATGGTGCTGCGGGAGGAGCTGGGCTACCACCGTGCCCCCTTGGGCAACGCCGTCTTCGGCATCAACATGCTGGGCCCCATCCTTATGCTGTACGGGACCGAGGAGCAGAAGCGTGAGCACCTGCCCCGCATCGCCCGGGCGGAGGTGACCTGGTGCCAGGGTTGGTCCGAGCCAGGCTCCGGGTCCGACCTGGCCAGCCTGCAGACGCGGGCGGTGCGGGACGGCGATGAGTATGTCATCAATGGTCAGAAGATCTGGACCACCGGGGCCCACCGGGCGGACTGGATCTTCTTCCTGGCGCGCACCGACCCCAACGCCCCCAAGCACAAGGGCATCAGCTTCTTCCTGGCCCCCATGAACGCCCCTGGCATCCGTGTCCAGCCCATCATCAACATGGCGGGCATCCACAGCTTTAACCAGGTGTTCTTTGAGGATGTGCGCATTCCGGCCAAGAATCTGGTGGGGGAGGAGAACCGGGGCTGGTATCTAGGGGCGGCGCTGCTGGACTTCGAGCGATCGGGTATTGGGGCGGTGGCCAGCCTCAAGCGGGACCTGGACGACCTGGTGGTTTACTGTCGGGAGACGAAGGTGTTGGGCCAGCCCCTCATAGCTCAGGGGTGGGTGCGCTACGCCCTGGCTGACAGGGCGGTGGAGGTGGAGGTGGGGCGTTACCTCTCATATAGGGTGACGTCCATGCAAGCGCGGGGCCAGATCCCCAACGCCGAGGCCTCCATGACCAAGCTTTTCAGCTCGGAGCTGGCTCAGAGGCTGGCCAACACGGGCGTTAAGATCATGGGCCTTTATGGGCAGGTGCGGCCGGAGTCGGGCCGGTGGGCCCGCCTGCATGGGCGCTTCGCCATGGCCTATATGATGACGGTGGCCAGCACCATTGCCGGCGGCACCTCGGAGATCCAGCGCAACATCATCGCCACCAGGGGGCTGGGCCTGCCCAGAGGATAGACAAAGGGGAGCTTGCCCCACCCCTGGGCCAGGGAGGGCCGCCCCGTTTAGGGTATGACGCCCCTCTCCTTGAGGGCTACGATGGCATCCCAATCGTAGCCCAGCTCCAGGAGGATCTCTTCTGTGTGCTGGCCCAGCTCGGGTGGCGGCCCCTTGGGAGCGGCAGGGGTGGCGTGAAAGGTGGCAGGGGCAGCCACCAGCTTGAAGGAGGTGCCATCGCCGGCCGGAACGTCCACCAGGATGCCCGCCTTCTCCACCACTGGGTCCCTTAGGAGGTCATCGACGGTGTTGACAGGGGCCCACCACACGTCCTCGCGCTGGAAGATCTCGGCCCATTCCTCCAAGGTCTTCTTGGCGAACTCCTTGTCTAGCTCGGCCACCAGGTCGGGGGCGTTGTCCCGGCGCTTTTCGATGTCGGCGAACCTGGGGTCCTCCAAAAGGTCGGGGCGGCCGATGGCGCGGCATACGTTGGGCCAGTGGCGGTCGGCCTGCAGGTGCAGAAGCCAGAACCAGCGGCCGTCCTTGGCCTGATAGCAGTTGATGAGGGGGTTTATATGGTGATGGCGGTCGTATGGTATGACGGGGACGCCGAGGCGAAGGGCGAGGGTGATGTCCCAACTCATCATATAGGCCCCCACCCTCACCAGGGAGACCTCCACCTTCTGCCCTTGGCCGGTGCGCTGGCGGTGGAAGAGGGCGGCGGCGATGGCCCCGGCAGCGCTCTGCCCGGCCATGTGGTCGCCCATGCCCCCACGCTGCTGGGGCGGGGGATGACCTGGGGGAGCGAGCATGGCCCCCACCGCCCCCCGCGACCAGAAGGCGCCGATGTCATAGGCTGCCCGCTCCTCCTCATCGTGGCCTGCGCCGTAGCCCGTGATATGGCAATAGACCAGCCGGGGGTTAAGGGCCGATAGCTCCTCGTAAGTGAGCCCAGCAGCCTTCAGGGCGTGGGGCCGGACGTTGGTGATGAACACGTCGGCGTCAACCACGAGGCGACGGGCGATCCCCTGGCCCTCCTCCTTGGACAGGTCCAGGGCGATGCTGCGCTTGCCCCGGTTATCCTGCTCGAAAGGAGGGTTGATAGGGATGGGCGAGCCAAAGACGGAGGCGAACAGCCCCCTAAAGGGGTCGCCGTTGGGGGGCTCTATCTTGATGACCTCCGCCCCCCAATCGGCCAGAATGGCTGCCGCCGAGGGCCCGGCCACCCAGAAGCCTAGCTCCACCACCTTGATGCCTGCCAATGGGCCAGCCATAAGGCCACCTCCCGGGAGTGCCATTTGATAACTGTATTATCTTCATAGAGGCGCCGCGGGCAAGGGGTCTTGCCCCTGACGTACGGGTCATATATGCTGACCCCAGGCGGAGGGTAGTGGCATGGATTTTCGCCTGAGTGCAGAGGAGGAAGCCTGGCGGCAGGAGGTGCGGGCCTGGCTGCGCGAAAACCTGCCCTCCGACTGGGAGTCCCAGGTGGAGGAGGAGCAGGGGTGGGAGTTCGCTAAGGAGTTCGCCCGCCGTCTGGCCAAGAAAAACTGGGTGGTGCCCCACTGGCCCAAGGAATATGGCGGGCTGGGGCTGAGCCTGTGGCAGCAACTCATCTTCCGGGAGGAGATGGCCTACCACCGTGCGCCTCTGGGTTACATCACCATCGGGACGGACTGGGCGGGGCCCACCATCATCGTCTATGGCACCGAGGAGCAGAAGCGGGAGCACCTGCCCCGCATCGCCCGGGCGGAGGTCATGTGGTGCCAGGGGTTCTCGGAGCCCAACGCCGGGTCCGACCTGGCCAACCTGCAGACGCGGGCGGTGCGGGACGGCGATGAGTACGTCATCAACGGCCAGAAGATCTGGACATCGGGCGCCCACAGGGCCGACTGGATGATCTTGCTGGCCCGCACCGATCCCGACGCCCCCAAGCACAAGGGCATCTCCTACTTCCTGTTGGACATGCGGACGCCGGGCATCCGCATACAACCCCTCATCGACATGATGGACAATCACGGCTTCAACCAGGTCTTCTTTGAGGACGTGCGGGTGCCGGCGCGCTGTCTCTTGGGGGAGGAGAACCGGGGCTGGTACATGGCCACCACCACCCTCAACTTCGAGCGGTCGTCCATCGGGGGGGCGGCGGCCTCCCGGGCTCTGCTGGAGCAGTTGGTGGAGTATGTGCGAGAGGCCCCGCCAGAGCAGGCCCACCTTCGCCGCGACCCCCGCGTGCGTTACAAGCTGGCAGATATGGCGGTGGAGATAGAGGTGGGTAGGCTCCTCTCCTACCATGTGGTCTCGGTCCAGGTGCGGGGGCAGGTGCCCACATATGAGGCCTCCATCGCCAAGCTGTACAACACGGAGACGGGCCTGCGCCTGGCCCGCACGGGCATCTCGGTGCTGGGGCTCTATGGGCAGCTACGGCCCCGTTCCAAGTGGGCGCGCCTGCGGGGCCGCTTCGAGCGGCAATACCTATGGATGACGGCCATGGTGGTGGGAGGGGGCACATCGGAGATCCAGCGGAACCTTATCGCCATCCGTGGCCTCGGGTTGCCCAGAGGGTAAGTGAGGGCATAATAGAGGTTCGAAGGGGTTGGAAGCAAACGCCATGTGGAGGTGAGTCATGGACCTGGGTTTGGATGAGCAGCAGGAGATGCTCCGCAACTTTGCCCGCGACTTTCTGGAGAAGGAGTGCCCCGAGCAGCTGGTGCGGGAGATGGAGGAGGACGAGAAGGGCTACTCCCCCGAGTTGTGGCGGAAGATGGCCGAGCAAGGGTGGATGGGCCTCATCATCCCCGAGGAGTATGGGGGCGCCGGCATGCGCATCACCGACCTGGCGGTGCTCCTGGAGGAGTTCGGCCGCTTCCTGGTGCCGGGGCCCTTCATCCCGACAGTGGTGCTGGGGGCCTACCCCATCATGCTGGCCGGCAACCAGGAGCAGAAGCAGAGGTTTTTGCCCCGCATCGCCAGTGGTGAGCTCATCATGACCATGGCCCTCACGGAGCCCTCGGCCCGGTGGGACGCTGAAGGCGTGGAGCTTACGGCCCGGCGGGAGGGCCAGGAGTACGTCCTCAACGGCATCAAGCTGTTCGTGCAGGATGCCCACGTCACCGATTACATGGTGGTGGTGGCGCGCACCGGCAGGGGCTCGAGCCCCGAGGAGGGCATATCCCTCTTCTTGGTGGACTCCAGGAGCCCGGGCATCAAGTTCGAGCTCCTACGTACCATCGCCTCCGATAAGCAGTGCGAGGTGACCTTCGAGAACGTGCGGGTGCCGCAGGAGAACCTGCTGGGGGAGGAGGGCAATGGGTGGCCAGTGGTCCACCGTACCCAGCTCCTGGCGGCGGTAGCCGCCTGCGCTTACCTGGTGGGGCTGGCTCAGCAGGACTTCGACATCACCCTCAACTACGCCAAGGAGCGGGTGCAGTTCGGACGCCCTATCGGCTCCTTCCAGGCCATCCAGCACAAGCTAGCCGACGCCATCATCGATGTAGACGGCTGCCGCTTCATCACCTATAAGGCGGCATGGTGCCTGCAGGAGAACGAGCCCGATGCCGAGCTCATGGTCTCTATGGCCAAGGCCTGGTGCAGCGAGGCCTCACGGCGGGTGGTGGCTCACGGCCAACAGATCCACGGCGGCATCGGCTTCACCAAGGACTACAAGATCCAGCTCTACTTCCGCCGTCAGAAGTGGATGGAGCTCATGTGGGGTGACGCCGACTACCACCGCGAGCTGGTGGCCCAGAAGCTGGAGATATAACTAGGGCGGGGGCCGGCCATCTGCCGGCCCCCCTTTTGTTGGCGCGGCTAGCGAAGGTCGGGGGTGGTGGCCATGACCCAGGAATGCCTCTTCTGTAGGATGGTCAGGGGCGAGGTGCCCACCCAGAAGCTGTACGAGGACGACCTGGTGTTCGCCATCCGCGATGTCCATCCCCGGGCGCCTGTGCACTTCATGGTCATCCCCAAGGAGCACATCCCCAGCGCCCAAGAGATAGGGGAGGAGCACGGCCCCCTGCTGGCGCGCATGTTCATGGTGGCCAAGAAGGTGGCTCAGCAGGAAGGGATCGCCGAGAAGGGCTACCGGCTGGCCATCAACGTGCGGGAGCACGGGGGGCAGCTCATATACCACCTGCACATGCACGTTCTAGGGGGCCGACACTTGGGCCCCGAGGGCTAGTGCCAGGGCTCTATTGGTAATAGGGGACCCCACTGCCTAGGATGGGCGGCAGGTGGGGGAGATGGCGCCCTGGCCAGCAGCCCTGGAGACGGTCATCGGCCTCTCGGCCGCCTTCAACAGTCTATACTTCCTCCTCTACCTCCTGGGTGAGAGGAGGCGACCACCTTATCGGGTGGCGGCAGGTGCCCTCCTCCTAGTGTGCCTGGGCCCGCTGGCCGAGAGCGTCCTTCTTCTGACGGCGGGTGGGCATGGGTGGGGCCAGGGTGGCCCCCTCTGGGGCTGGGTGCGTGGGCTGGCCCTGGTAGGCATGGTCGCCATCTCCCTCCTCATCCTGCGGCGCACCGTGAGCTTGGGAGGTGAATAAGCCATGGCCTCGTTGATGACGGTGGCAGTGGAGACGGGCAGATGGGACGTGGTGGCCCTATGCCTGGCCCTGGGAGTGGTGGAGGTGGCCTCCCGCCTCCCCCCGGAGTCCCTAGCGGCCATGCTCGCCTTGCTGGGGGAAGGGGAGGACGAAGGGTGAGGAGGAGAGGACGCAACCGCCTGCGCAGCTTCTATGCCGAGGCCCTCACCGAGGCCGAAAGGCTGGAGCTGGCTCGCGCCCAGGAGGTGGAGGGCCTGGACGAGGAGATCGCCGTCCTGCGGGTGCGGCTGAAGCGGGCCCTACAGGAACACCCCCAGGACCTAGCCCTCATCGCCAAGGGGGTGGACATGCTGGTGAAGGCGGTGGCTGCCCGATACAAGCTCTCGCCCAAGGCCCGTCGCGACCTGGCCGACAACCTGGCCAACCTTATAGAGAGCATGGGGGAGCTGCTGGAGGGGCCGCAAGGTGGGCAGGCTTGAGGAGGCCATAAGGGCGCTGGGCCACAGGAGACGGCGGGCCTATGGGGCCCTCCCCTTGGAGGCCCGCCTACAACGCCTGGAGGAGGACGTGCGGGAGGTGAAGACGCGGGTCAATGGGCTCATCTTCGTCGTTCTGGGGGCGGTCATCGCCCAGCTGGTCCTGAGGGTGGTGGGGTGATGGCCCTCGCATTGCGTTATTATAGATGGGGCCGGCAGCTTCCCTTCCCGGGCGTCATGGGGGTCCCCGCTGAGCTGGTGCGCGAGTTCCGGGAGGTAGGTCGCCTCCTATGGGAGGCGGGGCTCGTCTCCTCCCACGGTGGCAATATGAGCGTGCGTCTCCCCGATGGCACCTTGGTCATCACCAGGCATGGGGCCATGCTGGGCCGCCTAGGAGAGGATGATTTGGTGGTGGTGCGGGGGCAAGAGGCGACGGGTGAGCCCTCCATGGACACCCACCTCCATGAGGCCATCTACGCCGCCGCCGATGCCTGGGCCATAGTGCACGCCCACCCCGTCCACGCTGTGGCCCTGTCCCTAAGGGATGTGCCCCTGACTCCTCAGGACCTGGAAGGGAGGCACCATCTGGGGGAGGCCGTGCCGGTGGTGGCAGGAGCGGAGGCCCTGGCCTCCGCCCTAGCATCGGCGCCTATTGCCCTTTGGTGGGGCCACGGTTCCTACGCCCGCGGTCACGACTTGTGGCAGGCCCTTCTCTACACTAGCGTACTGGAGGAGAGCGCCCGCATCCTTTGGCTTAGCCGAACTATGCCCTGAGCTAATCCAGCCCCAACTCCGAGAGGTGCTCCTCGTCCAGGCCCAGGTAGTGGCCCACCTCGTGCAGGATGGTGGTGCGCAGCTGTTGCACCAGCTCCTCCCTAGTATGGGCCAGCCGCTCGTGGGGCTCCTGATAGATGACGATGCGGTCGGGAAGGGCCAAGGTGTATTCGGCGCCACGGCGATGGCGGGGGACGCCCAGGTAGAGGCCCAAGAGGGGCTCCCCAGGGGCCACCCCCGCCTGCCGCCTCTCCCAGCGGGTGGGCCGCCACCGCACCACGATGTCCACGTTCTCCAGGGCTGCCTTCACCGGCGGCGGCAGGGAGGCTACAGCCTGCAGCACCAGGCGTCGGAACTGGGACGGGCTCATGCGGGGGCCCATAGCTAGCGTCCGGAGACCGGTGTTCCCTTAAGGAGGCCCAAGAACACGTCCCGCACCATGGGCGCCGCCTGGCGGGCGCTGGAGGTACCCCGCTCTAGGGCAGAAAGGACCAGGTAGGCGGGCTGAGTGCGGGGCCCATAGGCCACGAAGAAGACATGGTCATAGCCGAAGGCCATGTCCTCCGCTTGGCCTGACTTCCCCACCACGTCCAGCCCCGTGCCAGCAAAGACACTATAGGTGGTGCCCCCAGGGTTCTGGGTCACCAGCCGCAGCCCCTCTTGGATGGCGGCCAGGGTGGTGGGGGAGACGGGGAGGCGTCCTATCTCCTCTGCCCGGAACTCCTTTACGGTCCGGCCTTGGGGGTCGCTCACCTTAGTGACCAACAGGGGACGCCGCAGGAGCCCCCCCATGGCGATGGCCGAGTAGGCGTTGGCCATCTGAATGGGGGTGGCCAGGAGGAACCCCTGCCCAATGCTCATGTTGACGGTATCGCCGGAGTACCATGGCTCGCCCAGCGCCTTTTCCTTCCATTCTGGGTCGGGCACCAGGCCCGCCGCCTCCGGCAGCCCAATGCCCGTAGGGGATCCGAAGCCGAAGGCGCGGGCGAACTCGGGCAGGATGTGGGGGTCAATGTGGTCGAGGGTGAGGCCCATCTCATAGAAGACGGGGTTGCAGGAGGCCATGAGCCCCTCGCTGGGGGTCAGGAGCCCCCGGTCCACGCTCTGCCAGTTGCGCTTGGGGTACGCCGGCCCCAGGCCGTACCACACCGGCGGGCATGGCAGGCGGGAGCTGGCGGTGTAGCCTCCCCGTTCCAGGCCGGCGGCCATAGTCACCACCTTGAATACGGATCCCGTGGGGTAGGTGGCCATGATGGCCCGGTTCATGAGGGGCTTTTCGCTATGGGAAAGGAGGGACTCCGCCTCCTGCGGGGTCAGGCCGCGTACGAACGCGTTGGGGTCGAAGCGAGGATAGGAGGCCAGGGCCAACACCGAGTTGTCCCGGGGGTCCATGACGATGACTGACCCCGCCTCTCGCCCCAGGACGGCCTCCGCCAGCCGCTGCACATCGATGTCCAAGGCCAGGTGGACGTCCAGGCCGGGTTGGGGTGGTCTTTGGGCTATCACCCTTTTCACCCAACCCTCAGGGGTGACGATGGCCAGGGTGCCGCCCTTCTGGCCGGCCAGCTCCTTTTGGAACACCCCCTCGATGCCCGCCGCCCCCACCAGGTCCCCTGGTCGGTACCCCTGCCCGCGCAGCTCGGCCAGCTCCTCGGCAGTCACCTCCCGCAGATGGCCCAGGACATGGGCTGCCGAATTGCCATAGGGATAGACGCGGCGGGTTTCCTTGTGCACCACCACCCCTAGGTCGATGAGGCGGTATAGGGGCTCTAGCGCCTCCTCCCTGGTGTCATAGGGCAAGTAGGCGATGGGGACGAAATAGTACTCGGGCACGTTGGCGTCCATGCGCCGGCGCACCTCCTGGGCGGCTATGCCCAATGCGGCGGCCAGGGCGGTGGCGGTGGCCTCCCTATCCCGCACCATGCTGGGCACGATGCCCACCACAGGCACCTCGGCGTCCATGGCCAAGGGACGGCCGCGGCGGTCGTAGATAGTGCCACGGTGGGCATCCTTGATGAACAGGGTTATCCTGTCCCCATATGCCAGCTCGGGGGCTAGCACAGAGGGCGTCCAGGCCACTCGCCACCCGGCCGAAGGGCCGTGTTCCTCCACCATGGGAAGCAGCCCCTCCAGGGCGACGTCGCCAAAGAAGACGGTGTGGAGGACGAGGCGGAAGGGATATGCGGCCCCATCCCATTTCCCCAGCTGTAAGGTGACGGACGAGGCGGTGGCCTCTTCCACCAGCTGCTGGTGGAGGGCCACGAAGTCCTGGCGGGATATGCGACTCTGGGCCTCTTGCCCCAGAAGGTCGTACATGGCCTCATATTGGCCCTCCTGCCAGAGGGAGAGGAACGTGCTGGCCACCTGGTCACGGCTCATCGGGCTCTGGGCAGGAGTTGGTTGGGTGTTCCCCTGGGCCTGGCAAGCGGATAAGGCCACAAGAAAGGCCAACAGTGGGGCAATGGAGATGAACCTCATCACCGCTTATGGTTTACACGGTGGCGGCGAGGAGGGCAAGGGGGTGGTTCACAGGGAGGGGAGGATACCCTATATTAGGGAGTTGCGCATGCTCTCCTTATGGCGCGCCCGCTGGGCATGGTACCCTCTCCTCCTCGGCCTATGGCTGTTGGCCGGCTTCGGGCTGGGGATGCGGGGTGACCAGCTCATCTCCCTGGGGGTGTTTGGGGCGGCCATCGTCGGCTCCCTCCTCTACTGGGAGCGAAGGCTCCTCTTTGTGTTCATCGGGGTAGGGGTGCTCCTGGCCGCCGATCTGTTGACCATCGAGGGGTTCATCGAATCGGCAGGACTGGACATCATCGTCTTCCTCATCGGCATGATGCTGGTGGTGGGGTTCCTGGAGGAGAGGAGGTTCTTTGACCGCATCATCGCCCTGTTGGTGGACTGGGTGGGGCCGCGGCCTCGCCTCCTATTGGCCATCCTGATGGGGGCGGCCTTCCTTGCCGCCGCCTTGGTAGATGAGGTGACGTCCATCATGTTCATGTTGGCTGCTCTGTTCCGCATCACCGATCGGCTGGAGGTGCGGCCCTGGCCCTTCATCATGGCCCTGGTGTTCGCCACCAACATCGGCAGCGCAGCCACGGTGGTGGGCAACCCCGTGGGGGTGATGATCGCCCTGCGGTCTGGCCTGGGGTTCATCGACTTCTTGGCCTGGGCAGCGCCCCTGGCGTTGGTGGCCCTGGCGCTGGTGGTGGGGCTCATGATGTGGCTTCTACGCCAGCCCTTGGCGGAGATGAGGCAGGCCATGAGGCGGGTGCCGGCGGCGGCCTCCGACCCGCCTGACCTTTGGGCCCCGGAGATGCGGGTGCCTTGGGCGGTGTTCGTCACCACCATAGGGCTTTTGGTGGTGCACTCCCCTCTTGAGCACCTGTTAGGCCTGGAGAAGAACACCCTTCTGATAGCCATCGCCCTGGTGGCTGGGGGTGTGTGTCTTTTGTTGGCAGGCCCGCAGGCTCGGGAGTTAGTGGAGCGGCGGGTGGAGTGGTGGACCCTCACCTTCTTCCTCCTGCTGTTCGCATCGGTGGGCGTTCTGGAGGCCGCGGGGGCGGTAGACGTGGTGACGGAGCGCATCAGGGAGTGGTCGCGGGAGGACCCCACAGCCCTCTTGTTCCTGGTCTCCATAGCCGTCGGGGCTATAAGCGCCGTCATGGACAACGTGCTGGCGGTGGCCACCTTCATCCCGGTAGTGAAGGACCTGGAATCGGTAGGGGTGGACCCCCGGCCCCTGTGGTGGGGGGTGTTGCTGGGGGCCACCATATTGGGCAATCTGACGGTCATCGGCAGCACGGCCAACGTGGTAGCCGTGGGGCTGTGGGAGAAGCGAGGGGGGAGGGTACACATCTGGGAGTGGCTCAAGGTGGGGTTTTGGGCCTCGTTGCCGCCGTGGGCCCTAGCCATGGCCCTTCTCGACCTGAGGGTCCGGGTCGCTTGAGGTGACGTGCTTAGGGCCTGGCGTCGCGATTGGGCGGTCATCCTGTCCCATCTGCCTCTCATGCGCCTCTTACAGGCGCGGGCTGTGGGGCAAGTGGCGCAAAACGCCCTCCTCTACACCCTTCTCCTGGTGGTGGTAGAGAGGACGGGCTCCAGTTTCTTCACCGCCCTAATGGTGGTGACCCTTACCGGTCCCTCCATCGTGTTCGGGGTCTTGGGCGGGGCCCTGGCCGATGCTTTGCCCCTGCGATGGTCGCTGGTGGGAGGGGCGGTGGCCAGGGCGGTCATCGTGGCCCTCATGATCCCCAACACGGGTGATCTTCCCACCATCTTCCTGCTGGCATTCCTCTTCGCGCTGGTGGGGCAGTTGGTGGGGCCGGCCGAGTCAGCGGGCCTGCCGCGGGTAGTGGAGCCATCGTGGCTGGCGCGGGCCAATGCCCTGTTCGTCATGGCGGCTGTCGTGGGGCAGGTGGTGGGGGCGGTGATGGTGGCCCCCCTCCTCTTTAAGCTGCTTAAGGAGCGGGCGGTGATGGCAGTGGTGATGCTCCTCTATGCCTGGGCGGCAGTGGTGGCGGCTCGCCTGGGGCCCCTGGGGCGGAGGGAGATGGTGGGGGAGGAGGGGCCAGGCCTGTGGCAGGCCCTCCTCCTGGGTTGGCGGGTGCTGGGCAGGAGCCGTGCTGCCTTCCTGGCCATGATATATATGACGGGGGCCATGACTCTCCTCAAGGTGGTGGTAGTGCTGGCTCCCCACTATGTCAAGGAGGTCTTGGGCATTGCCACTGAGAATGTGGTATTCGTCATGGCCCCGGCGGCGGTGGGGGCGGGGCTGGGCCTTCTCCTCACGCCCATGCTGGGGCGCCTTATCAGGATGGAGAGGGCCGTGGTAGTGGGGTTTGGCTTGCTGGTGGTGGCCCTTTTGGCTCTGGGGCTAGTGGTCCAGCTAAGGGGCGTCATCGTGGAGAACCTGGACCTGGGCATCGGTTTTGTGGAGAGGAAGCTTGGGGTCTCCTCCGTCATCACCCTCACCATCCTGCTGGCGGCGCCTGTGGGGCTGGCGGGCACCATGGTGCTGGTGGCCTGCCGGACCATCCTAAACCGGGAGGCACCGCTGGAGGCCCAGGCCCGCGTCTTTGCCACCCAGAGCGCTGTGGCCGATGCCGTATCCCTTTTGCCAGCCCTAGCCCTGGGTGGCATGGCCGATCTCTTGGGGGCCCGTTATGTGCTGGTGGCGGCCACGCTGGTCACGCTGGCCGCCATGGGCTATGTTTTGGGGCGGGCCCCCGCCCTCATGGAGCGCCTGCGGGCCCTCCCCCTTTAGCGACATGGTATGCCTTTAGCCTGCAGACGCTTTCGCCACACCTCTGCCGAGTCCTGGGCGAAGAGGCCCTCCAGTAGGCGCCCCAGACGCCCGCGGGGGGGAGCGGAGGCGGCCACCTCCCAGGAGCCCGGGTATGAGAGCTCGGGCCGGCCCATGGCCTTGGCCAGGGCCCGCCATTGCTCGGCATTCTCTAGGGCGATGACGATATAGCCGTCCTGACACCGGTAACGTCGGCGCACGGGGGAGGGCTTGGGGCGAGTCATCTCCTCAGGGGCCATGAGAGGCCACGAGGCGACGTGGCCCCAGGAGCTGCCTGTAAAGGGCCTCCACTTGGGTAGCCACCTTCTCCCAGGCGTAGGCCTGGGCGCGACGCCTAGCCTCCTGGCCCAGACGCCGCCGCAGCTGCTCATCGGCCAATAGCTCGGTCAAGCGGTGGGCCAGCACGTCTGCCCGCGGCGGCCAGAAGAGGACTCCGCTGACCCCGTCCACTATCGTCTCCTGCAGCCCCCCCACCTTGGTGGCCACCACGGGCAGGCCGCAGGCCATGGCCTCCAAAGCCACCATGCCGAAGGTCTCGTAAAGGGACGGGATGATGCAGATATCGGCGGCGTTGTACCAGAGGGGCAAGGTGGGGTGGGGGACGGCAGGCTGAAAGCGCACCCGCTCCTCCACCCCCAGGGAGCGGGCCAAATCCCTAAGGGAGCGGCGGCCTGCGTGGTCCTCCTCCCCGCCCACCACCAGCAGCAGGACGGAGGGGGGGAGGAGGGCTACGGCCCGCATGAGGGCATCTAGGCCCTTTAGGGGCTCCAACCTCCCCACGAAGAGGAGGATGGGCCTCCCTTGGGGCAGGCCCAGCAGGCGGCGGGCCATCTCTTGGGCCAGGGGTCGGAAGAGGTCCGTGTCCACCCCACAGGGGATGACCACCATGCGCTCCCGAGGCACATGGTAGAGGCGGGCCAGGATCTCTGCCTCGTGGTGGCTAGCGCACACGATGCGGTCGGCCTCCTGAGCGATGCGGCGTTCCGCCTGTAGCCGGTGGGGGGGCTCGCGGCCGCCAGCAGCCACCTTGGCCTCCGCCAGTGTGTGGAACATGATGAGGTGAGGGACGCGCCAGCGGGCCTTCAACATCTGCCCCACCCAGCCCGAGAGCCAGTAGTGGCTGTGGACAAGGTCATATGGGTTGCCTTGGGCCTCGGCATAGGCCCCGATCTTGCGGGCCAGCTCGGGAAGATACTGGTAAAGGCCCTCCTTGTCGGTCCCGGGAGGGCCAGCCGGCATGTGCACCAGGCGCACCTGCCTGTCCACTTCCTCCACCTTTGCTGGGCCGCTGGTGCGAGTGAAGATGTCCACCTGGTGGCCTCGCTGCCCGAGGCGACAGGCCAGCTCCCGTACATAGACATTCATCCCCCCGCTGTCCCGCGTCCCCGGCAGGGCCAAGGGGGAGCTGTGGACGGAAAGGACGGCGATACGGCACATCCTCAAGGCCTCTCCAGCACCAGTCTGTAGACGGGCCAGTCCTTGGCCCCCAGGGCGTGCTTGTAGGGCTCATCCCCCCGCAAGAAGTCCAGATATCGGAACCCCTCGGCTATGGCCTGGGCCACCAACAAGGCTTTGGAAAGGAGCCCCACAGCCAGGTGGGAGTAGTCCGGGTTGTAGCCGCTGTTATAGACCAAAAGGCTTTGGCCAGCGGCGAAGCAGAGGACGGATGCCACCCGTTCCCGCCCCAGGCGCAAGAAGTAGAGGCGGGCCATGGCCTCGGGGGCGCTCACCAGGCGGCGGAAGAACCGGGCCATGGCCTCCGTCATGAACAGGGCCTTATCGGGGCGGCTGGCGCGATGCAGCAGGAAGAACTCGTCCAAGGCGGCCCCTATGGCCTCCGGAGAGGAGAGGGACTCCATCTCCGGCTCGGCCACCCGCTGCAGACGCCTTAGCTTCCTCTCCAGCTCGTGCCTCTCCTTGGAGGGGAGCTCCCTCAGGTACTCATGCCAAGAGGAGGGGAGGGGCATCTGGGGGCAGACGGCCTCCACCTCTTCCTGCACCCGCAGCTCCCTGGCGCTGGCCAGGGGAGGGATGATGCCCCTGGTGGCCGAGTGGGGGTGGAGGCCCCAGAGGACCAGGCGTCGCCAGGGCATCTGCAGGGCCCCGTCCAATATCTGGGACAGGGCCTCCTCCTCGGCACCTGGGGCCAGCACCACGTCCATGTAATCGCACACCTGGGGGTCGCCGGCCAGGGAGAGCTCCTCGTCCCGAACCATCAGGGGGGCGATGCCTACCACCTGGCCTTCCTTCCTGGCCACCAACAGCATGGGGTGGACATGGGGAGCTAGCTCCTCCTGCCACGCCTGTAGGAAAAGGGGCGAATAGAAGATGTAAGGCCTGGGTAGACGACGCCAGATGTCCCACCAGAGGGAGGCCATCTCCCCCAGTGTCTCCGACACCTCTACACTTCTCATGGCTGCCCACCCCTCAGCAGGGAGAGGAACTCGGCGCGGGTAATGCCGCGCCGGCGGAACACGCCCCGGACGGCGGAGGTCACCAGGAGGGTGCCGGGCTTCTTTATGCCTCGCATGGTCATGCACAGGTGCTCTGCCTCCACCACCACCGCCACCCCATAGGGCCGGAGCCCATCCATGAGGGCATCGGCCACCTGGCTGGTGAGACGCTCCTGGAGCTGGGGCCGCCGGGCCAGGATGTCCACCAGGCGGGCTATCTTGCTGGCCCCCACCACCTCACCCCTGGGCACATAGCCCACGTGGGCCCGCCCGAAGAAGGGCAGGAAGTGGTGTTCGCACAGGGAATAGAAGGGGATGTCGCGCAATATTACCATCTCCTCGTGGGTGGCGGGAAAGGTAGGAGAGAGGACGGAGGTGGGGTCCTCCCAAAGGCCGGAGAACATCTCGGCGTAAAGCTCGGCGACGCGCCGGGGCGTCTCAGCAAGCCCGGGCCTGTAGGGGTCCTCGCCGATGGCCTCGATGATTTGGCGCACCGCCTGTTGGATGCGTTGCAGGTCTGCGGCCTCGGTGCGCTGTGTTGTCAACCCATCCCTCCTCACATCTGATTGTATCGCCCATGCCCTGAGCTAGGGCAGGCGGAGGGCCTCCTCCAGGGCCTCCACCCGTGGCGGCACCTCCAAGACGCGGGCGGGGATGGTCTCAGCTGCCTCCGGGTCCTTGAGGCCGCTGCCGGTGATGACACATACCACTACCTGGTGACGCAGGTCTTGCCTTCTGGCCACCTTCAGGAGCCCGGCCAAGGCTGCAGCCGATGAGGGTTCGGCGAAGATGCCCTCCTCTTGGGCCAGTAGGCGATAGGCCTCCAGGATCTCATCATCGCTGACGGCCTCGATGGCACCGCCCGACTCGTCACGGGCCTTGATGGCCAGGTGCCAGGAGGCGGGGTTGCCCACTCGGATGGCCGTGGCCACCGTCTGGGGGTTGGGCACGGGCTCGCCCCGCACGATGGGCGCTGCCCCCTCTGCCTGGAAGCCCATCATGCGGGGCAGGCGGCGGCTGTGGCCGGCACGATGGTACTCCACGAACCCCTGCCAGTAGGCGCTTATGTTGCCGGCGTTCCCCACGGGGATGAACAGCATGTCCGGCGCCTCCCCCAGGGCGTCTACTATCTCGAAGGCTGCCGTCTTCTGCCCCTCCAGACGGTGGGGGTTGATGGAGTTCACTAGGGCCACCTGGTGGCGGTGGCAAAGCTCCCGGGCCAACTTGAGGGCATCGTCGAAGTTGCCCTCCACGGCTACGATGGTGGCCCCATGGGCGATGGCCTGGGCCAGCTTCCCCCTGGCTACTAGGCCTGCCGGGATGAGGACATAGGCTGCCAGGCCGCAGTGGGCAGCATAGGCAGCGGCGGAGGCCGCCGTGTTGCCGGTGGAGGCACACAGCACCGCCTGTTTCCCTTCCTCCACTGCCTTGGCCACCGCCACCACCATCCCCCGGTCCTTAAAGGAGCCAGTGGGGTTACATAGCTCCAGCTTGAAAAAGAGTTGGGGACAGCCCACCATCGGCCCGATGCGCCGCGAGGGCACAAGAGGGGTATCCCCCTCCCCTAGGGTGATGATGGGGGTGCGTTCGGTGACCGGGAGGAAGGCCCGGTACCGCTGTAGCACCCCCACATGGCTCTCAAGGGGTCTTGTCCAAGTCACCGCTCAGCTCCTTGACCTCCTGGGCCACTATGTCCATCTGGCGCCGCTTCTGGCGATGCAAAAGCTGCAAGAGGCCCTCCATGCGCTGCTGCAGCTGGCGGGCCATCTCATCCACTTCCCTTTGGAAGATGGCAAGACGGTTCAGGGCCTCCTGGGCCCGTTCCATGGCGACCGTCAGGTGGCGGGCCAGCTCTTGCATATCCAGCGTCACCTGGCCTATGGAGCCCTCTAGGGAGGCCATTCGCTGGGCCAGCTGGTCGTGTTGGGATACGGCCTTACGCGTCGCTTCGCGTAGTCCCTCCAGGGCCTCTAGGGAGGAGGCCACCTTGTGCACTTGCTCGGCCAACCCACCGGCTATGCGGGCCTGCTGTTGCAGGTGGCGCCTGAGGTCCTCCATCTGGTCCCTGAGGTGGGCCACCTCCTCCCCCAGGTGGGATACACTCTCGCGGGCCTCCTGCAGGTGAGCATCTTGCAACTGAAGGCGGTCCTCCAGATGGCGCATCCTGACCTCTAGCCCTTGGGTCTGGCGCTCCAACTCAGCCAGGCCCTGGTGGAGCTGGCTGAAGTCGGCGCGACGCTGTCGTGTCAGCTCTTCAGCCAGGCGGAGGGCCTCAGCGTGCTGTTCCTGGAGGTGGGGGAGGGCAGACTGGAGTTGGGCTACGTCGTCCCGCAACCTGAGGAGGTGGGCCATGGTCAGCTCCATCTGGCCCAAGCGATCTTGCAAGTGGTCCAGGGCCGACTCCAGGCTGCCTACGCGCTCCCAGGCCTTAACGAGGTGATGGCGAGAGGAGAGGGGGAGCTGCTCATCGGCCATATGCTCAGTCCTCCACCCGCAGGAAGGTGCCCACCTGCTCCACCACTGGCAGGTGCTCCACATCGGCGATGGTAGCACGGACGGCTGCCTCCTGGGCAGTATGGGTCATGATGACGATCTCCGCCGTCTGGGCCTCCTCATTGGTCTCCTTCTGTATGACGGAGGCGATGCTCACTTGATGCTCGCCGAAGCAACGGGCGATCTGGGCCAGAACCCCTGGGCGGTCGGCCACCTCCATGCGGATGTAGTAGCGGCGGGTCAGCTCCTCCATGGGCCGCAGGGGCACAGGAGAAGGTGGCGGCCAGGGGGAAGGGGGGCGGCCGTGGATGAGGGCCTGGGCGGCGTCCAGGACATCGGCCAGGACGGCGCTGGCGGTGGCCAACGCTCCGGCCCCGGGGCCCTGGAAGGTCACCCTCCCCACTAGGTCGCCCTCTACCTCTATGGCGTTTAGGACCCCCTCCACCTTGGCCAAGGGGGCCTCCAGAGGAATAAGGACGGGGTGGACGCGGGCCTCCAGCCCATCGTCCCCATGATGGCGAGCGATGGCCAACAGCTTGATGGCATAGCCTAGCTCCTGGGCATATCTGAAGTCACGCGGGGTGAGGGCGGTGATGCCCTCCCTGTAGACGGCCTCGGGAGGGACGTGGGTGTTAAAGGCCAGGCTAGCCAGGATGGAGAGCTTGAAGGCGGCGTCGTGGCCGGCGACGTCGTTAGTGGGGTCGGGCTCGGCGTAGCCCAGCTCCTGGGCCTGGGCCAGGGCGTCCTGGAAGGCCAGGCCTTCCCTGGCCATGCGGGTGAGGATGTAGTTGGTGGTGCCGTTGATGATGGCCCGCAGGGCCCTGATCTGGTTGGCGGCCAGGTCGCGTCGCAAGGGGTTTATGATGGGGATGCCTCCCCCCACGCTGGCCTCAAAGAGGATGTCCACCCCCTGCTGGTGGGCCAAGGATATGAGGGCGGGACCGTGCTTGGCCATCACCTCCTTGTTGGCGGTGACCACGTAGCGGCCACGGGCCAAGGCCTTGCGGATGTAGGTGTGGGCCGGCTCCTCCCCGCCCATCACCTCCACCACGATGTGCACCTGGGGGTCTTCCAGGATGTGGGAGGCCTCGGTGGTGAGGAGGGAGGGGGCCACGTCCACAGCCCGCGGCCGGCGAGGGTCCCGCACCAGGACCCTGTACAGGCGCAGGGGGCGCCCCAGCCTGCGGGCATACGCCTCGCCCTTGGCCAGGAGGGCGCGGGCCACCCCGCTGCCCACCACCCCCAGGCCCAGGAGGGCCACGTTTATGGGCTCCCCCATGTCAGCCGTAGACCTCCTTGAGGATCCACCCTACCTTCTTCGGGTCGCCCAGGACGGGGTCCACCTTGTTGACGATGTTGAGGGCAGAGCGCTTCTCGTCCAGCCAACTCCGCAGGGCCTTTCCTGCCAGGGACTGGCGCTCCGGAGGCCCCAAGGGATGGGAGGGGTCCCTCTCCTCCACCTGCAGGATGTAAGTGAAGCCCGTCTGGGAGTCGACGTAACTTCCTATCTCCCCTACCTGTAGAGCGAAGAGGACCTCCTCCAGGGCGGGGTCCAGGACGCCACGGGGTATCCAGCCCACTTCGCCGCCCTCGGCGCGGGTGAGCTGGTCTAGGGAGAGCTGCTTGGCCAGTTGGGTGAAGTCCTCTCCAGCCTGCAAGCGGGCCAGCACGGGGTCGGCTGGACCCCTCAGGACGATGCGGCGGAAGCGAACGCTTTCAGCAGTGGAGGGGGCCTGGTCATAGAAGTGGCCTTGGGCCTTGTTGCGGAGGAGCTGGGCTTCCACCATGGCCCGATATTGGGAATCGGTGAGGCCAGTGCGGGCCAGCTCCCGCTGGTAGATGCTCGGGAAGGGGTCCTGCTCGCCCTCGGCCACAGGCTCTGTGAGCCCCAGGCGGGCACGGATGGCCTCCTCCACCTCCTGCGGGCTCGCCTCCACCCCCAGCTCCTGGGCGAACCGACGTAGCACCTCCTCCTCGACGATGGTGTCTATGACGGCAGCGAGGGCTGATTGGGGCTTGGCCAGGGTGCTGCCCACCCCGCCCACCTGCTCTACATAGAGGCGGAGGCGATTGGCCACGTAGCGCAGCGGATAGGACACCTCCTCCACCTGCAGGGCCAGGCTATGGGGACGTCCCCGCTCCTGCAAGTAGTTGCGCGTAACGCCCAGGGCCACCAGGGATATGCTGGCAGCTACCATGGCCCCTAAGAGGGCCAGGCCAGCCAGGAGACGGAGGCTCTGGGCTTCCCGTCGCGTCCTGCCCATCCCCTGGGGCGGGGTGGGCACGCGTGACAACCTTCTTCTCCTAGGCACGACAGCCGATGCGGCGGTGGCGAAGCTTACCCCACGGGGGTGGGGCCTGGCCACCCCATCTCCCGGATGTGCTCATGGGTGAAGGGCAGCAGGGCCAGGTGCCGGGCCCTCTTGATAGCCCGCGCCAGGGCCCGCTGGTGCTTAGCGCAGGTGTTGAGCCTGCGCCGCGACTCGATGCGCCCACGGTCAGTCATGAAGCGGCGGAGGAAGGAGACGTTCTTGTAATCGATAACTTTCACCTGCTCGGCGCATAGAGGGCAGACCTTGCGGCCTTTGGCGAAGCGCCTTTTCCGGCGCGCCTCCTCCGCTGAGGCCTCCTGGGCCTCCAGCCTCAACTCCTCCTCCGTCATGCTCACTCCTCCTCGAAGGGCAGGTCAGGCTCCAGGGGGGCTTCCGCCTCCTGGGCCTCTAAGGGCACGGCAGTGGGGCGGTCCAGGAAGAGGACACGGTCGGCCAGGATCTCCAGGCGGAAGCGGCGCTGGCCGTCGGCCCCGTCCCAGGAGCGGCTGCGCAGTCTACCCTCCACATAGACCCGCCGCCCCTTCTGCAGATAAAGGTTGCACTGTTCCGCCTGGCGCCCCCAGGTGATGACTGAGAACCACTCCGTCTCGTCCCGGCGCTCGCCCTCAGGGGTGGTATAGGTGTGAGTGGTGGCCACCCGGAAGGTGGTCATGGCGTTGCCGGTGGCCGTATAGCGCATCTCGGGGTCGGTGCCCACGTTGCCGATGATCATGATCTTGTTAAGCCCCGCCACTATTACCCATCTCCCCCCTCATTCCTCGTCCTCGTCCATCCGCACTAGCAGGTGGCGCATGACCTCCTCAGAGATGTCCAGGCGCCTCTCGAGCTGGCTGACGTAAGCAGGGGATAGACGAAACTGGGCCAGTACGTATATGCCCTCGCGGTGACGGTCTATAGGATAGGCGAGGCGACGCCGGCCCCAGTGGTCCACCTTTATGACTTCCCCCTGCCTTTCCAGGACGAAGTTGCGCACCTGGTCCACCACCGCCGCCACCTGCTGGTCGTCCAGAGTGGGGGGCATGACCATCACCAGCTCGTAGGTGCGCATCTGGCCCTCGATGGAAAGCGCGCTCATATGGGCTATCTCCCCTCTTATCGGTGGCGATTATAGCACTGGCCAGTGTTGGCCACAACAAGGGCACTCCTGTTAACGAAACCCCCTTATGAGCCGTCCCAATAATCGGGGAGATGGTAGGGGCCAAGACGGTGCGGCGCTTTCTCCAGGAGGCGACGCATGCCTCCTTCCTCGAGGTGGCCCTGCACCTGTGCAGCTGGCTGGCCCGCCACCTCCACGCCCCCTGGGTGGAGGTGCTGGAGAGGCGGCAGGGGGCCTGGCGTCGGCTTGCGGGCTACGGCCTCCCCTATCCCCACCACTGCCCTGAGGACCCTTCTCTGGCCACCCTGACGGGCCTCCGCCGTCCAGCAGCCACCTCCCCTCCCCAGTGGACGGCGGATCTGGGGGCCAAGGTGGGGCTAGCGGTCCCGGTGTGGGCCGAGGAGGGGCCTTGGGGTTTGGTGTTGGCCTATCGCCGCCTACCCTTCCGCAGGGCCCATCAGGAAACTATGGCCCTGGCCGCCCTTATGCTGAGCATGGCAAGGCAGCTCCAGGGGGCCAGGGCGCGACTGGACGTCATCCTCCAGAACCCTCACCACCTGGTGTGCGAGCTGGACGGTAAGGGGCGTGTCGTCTGGCTCAGCGAGGCCTTCTTCGGTCCGCTGGGTGCCCCCCGCCAGCCCTTATTGGGTCAGCCTGTTACCAGATTACTCCATCCTGAGGACCTGCCGAGGGTGTTGGCCGCCATGGAGGGCCGGTGGGGCAAGGTATCCTTCAGGTGGTGGCACCTCCGCGGGGAGTGGATCTGGCTGGATGGCGTGGGGGGCCGCTTTTTAACCCCTGAGGGCGACCTCCGCGGCCTCGTCCTGCTGCGGGACATCACCGCCCATAAGGAGCTGGAGAAGGCCTTAGCCGCTGACAAGGAGGAGAGGGAGACCATCCTGCAGACGCTGCGGGAGGGGATCGTCGTCCTGGACCTAGGGCTGACGGTCACGTGGGCCAATAGGGCCATGGAGTCCCTCACGGGACGCCAACGCCAGCAGCTGGAGGGGGAGGCCATAGAGTCCCTCCTGGCCCCCGGCCAAGGGGGCCACCTGCGGGAGGCCGTCTTTCGCTGCCTGGGCGAAGGAGAGGAGATGGTCTGCGCCGAGGTGGAGCTGCAGACGGTGGAGGGCGCCCTCATACCCGCGGAGGTGACTATACGCCCCGTGCGCCACGGCAGCCGGCCCACGGCCCTTGTGGCCAGCTTCCTCGACCTGCGGGAGAGGCGCCAGCAGGAACAACGCCTCCGTGAGCAACAACAGTTCCTGGAAAGCCTCCTCAACTCCTTGACGGACGGCGTATACCTGGTGAACAAGGAAAGGCGCATCATCTGGGCCAATGAGGCCTTTGAGCGCATGACGGGCTATTCGCGCCAGGAGCTGGTGGGCATGTCCATCGCTAGCATCGTCGCTCCGGAGCACGACGCCTTGGCTCAGGAGATGCGACGCCGCAAAGAGCGAGGGGAGGCGCAGGTCACCCGGTACGAGGTGGAGCTGGTGACCAGGGACGGGCGCCGCCTCCCTGTGGAGATCCACAGCACCCTCCTCCACGGCGGCGAGATGGAGGGCATCACCGTATCCATAGCGCGAGACATGAGAGAGAGGAAGCACTGGGAGGAGCGGCTGGCGTATATGGCCGACCACGATCCTCTCACAGGCCTTTTCAACCGCCGCCGCCTCCTAGAAGAGCTGGAAAGGGAGATAGACCGCGTGGCCCGCTACGGTGGCCGGGACGCCTTCCTCTGGCTGGACATGGACAACTTTAAGGACATCAACGACACCTACGGCCACACAGTGGGCGACCTGGTGCTGCAGGGGACGGCCCGTGTGCTGCGCCAATCGGTGCGGCGCACCGACGTGGTAGGTCGTCTGGGGGGCGATGAGTTCGGCATCCTCCTCATCAACGCCGACGAAAAGAGGGCCAGGGAGGTGGCCCACCGGCTGCGTGCCCAGCTGGAGCGTGTGACCGTGCCGGAGGTGGAGGGCCTGCACATCTCCGCTAGCATTGGCATCGCCATGGTGGAGGGCGGTGGCCTGTCGGTGCAAGACGTTCTGGTGCGGGCCGACCGGGCCATGTACCACGCTAAGAAGGGGGACAATGGCCAGGGCATCAGCGTCTGGGGCAAGGAGACGCCCACGCGCCCCATCGGCGCCCACTGGGTTCGCCATGTCCTGGATAGGGGCCTCCTGCGCCTCTATTGCCAGCCCATCCTCCACCTGCCGAGTGGACGCATCGAGCGCTATGAGCTGCTGCTGCGCATCGTGGAGGGGGGCCAGGCGTTTCCCCCGGAGCCCTTCATCCGGGAGGCGGAGAGGGAGGGGCTCATATGGGAGGTGGACCGTTGGGTCATAGGCGAGGCAGCTCGTCTCCTCCGCCGCCTCCGCTCCCAGGCGCCCCATATGGCCGTGCACATCGACCTCCACATCAACCTATCGGCCCAGTCCCTGCTATCGGAGCGGCTACTGGACGCCATCAGAGCGGAGATGCAGGGGCTCCCCTCCTGGGAGGGGAGGCTGGTGCTGGAGCTTACCGAGACAAGCCCCCTAGGGGACTTGGAGGAGGAGAGGCGCCGCATGCTCCAGCTCAAGGCCCTGGGCTGTCGCCTGGCCATGGACGACTTCGGCGTCGGTTACTCCACCTACCATCGCCTGCTCCACCTCCCCCTGGACATGGTGAAGCTGGACGGCTCCCTGGTGCGAGGGTTGGGCTCCCTAGAGGCCCAGCGGGTGGTGGTGGCAAGCATGGTCCAGGCGGTCAAGGCCCTGGGCCTGCTGGTGGTGGCGGAGCAAGTGGAGGACCAAGAGACCCTGGAAGCCCTGCGCCTCCTGGGGGTGGACTACGCTCAGGGATACCATATCGGCAGGCCACGCCCCGTGGAGGAGGAATGGCCGGGGCCATAGGGCCCTGGAGGGGGCGTCTCGCCCCAGGGCCTTACCCCCGCTGGGCCAGGTAGGCTTTCAGGGCCTGCCGGGTGGTGTCATAGGCCAGCTCCTCCCAGGGGATCTCATGCGGGGCGAAGAAACGGGCCTCCAGCACCTCCGTCCCCGGTTGTGGCTTCCCCGTCCCCACGCGGCCTCGGAAGACGATGGCCACGATCCCTGGTCCCTCGGGAGCGGGGCGGGAGAAGATGCCCACCAGCCCCAGCAGCTCCACCGGCAGCCCTGTCTCCTCCTGGGTCTCCCTAAGGGCGCACTCCTCCACCGACTCATCGAGCTCCATATAGCCGCCGGGGATGGTCCAGTAGCCGCGGCGGGGCTCGATGGCCCGCCGCAGGAGCAATACCTTCCCCTCCCTCTCGGCGATGACGCTGACGATGACCTTGGGATTCAGGTAGAAGATGTGCCCCTGGGGGCAGACCAGCCTCTCCCTTCCCTCCTCCGGCACCAGCTTCTCCTCCAAGGGGAGGCCACAATAGGGGCAATAGGCAGGCTTAGGGGGAGGGAAGTGATAGGACATGGGGCCTCACCCAGCGGGAGGAAGCTCCCCCTCGATCCACTCCTCGCCCCCCACGAAGGTCTCCTTCTTCCAGATGGGCAGACGCTCCTTAAGGCGGTCCACCAGCCACTGCCCACCTTGAAAGGCCTGATGGCGGTGGGGAGAGGAGACAGCCACCACTAGGGACGTCTCCCCCACCGGCAACACGCCTGTGCGATGCATAATGGCTACATCGGTAAGCCGAAAGCGTGTCGCGGCCTCCTGGGCCACTTCCCGCATCACCTGCTCCGCCATCTCCGGGTACGCCTCGTACTGGAGGCGGATCACCTGGCGCCCCAGGTTGTGGCTGCGCACCACCCCCAAAAAGACCACCACTGCCCCCGCCTCGTGGCGGCGCACCAGCTCCACCGCCCGCTGGGGGTCCAAGGGCTCAGGGGTGACCAGGAAGAACATGGCCCCCTCCCGATACTGGGGGTATGATGGCCACCTCGTCGCCAGGACGCACAGGGTGTTCAGGGGTCACGTAGCGGGCATTGACGGCGAAGGCCACGGGCAGCTGCTGGCCGGCCAGACGGGGGATGCGGGCCCGCACCAGCTCGAACACCTCCCCCACCGACATCCCTTCCCCTATCTCCACCTCCATCTCGCTGATGCCAGCTAGCTCCCTTATCCTGGCGAAGAGGCGCACCTTCACCTTCATCGGCCTTAAGTGTAAGACGGGGGCGGAAGGCCGGCAAGGCGCGGTTGAAAGGGCTGGCGGCGCCCAGTACCATGGGCCCGTGAGCATAGGCACAGTGCTGGAGCGGGCGCTGGAGATCCTCTTCCCCGTCCCCTGCCTGGGCTGTGGCCAGGGGCGTGGGCCCCTGTGCCATGGCTGCCTGGCCCAGGCCCCCAAGGCCTTGCCCCCGCGTTGCGCAATATGTTGGCAGGACTGGGCAGGAGGTGGCATCTGCCACCGGTGCCAGCAGGCCCCTCCAGCGTTCAGGGCCCTCCGCAGCCCCTTCCGCTACGAGGGCATAGTGCGGGAGGCGATACACGCCCTCAAGTTCCGCGGCATGTCCTCCTTGGCCCCCTCCCTTGCTCGTCCCATGGCTCGTCTCCTGGCCGCCTGGGCCCCGCCGGTGGAGGCGATGGTGGCTGTTCCCTCCCCATGGGTGCGGGAGCGGGCGCGTGGCTACAACCAGGCCTTTCTCTTGGCCTCGGCCCTGGCAAAGGAGGTGAGGCTGCCACTGCTCAGGGGCGTGCTGCGGCGGCGGTGGACACCTCCCCAGGTAAGCCTCCCCGCCCAGCGGCGATGGCAGGAGGTGGCCCAGGCCGTGAGGGCCTCCCGCCCCCTGCCCAAGCGGCGCCTGTTGTTGGTGGACGACGTGGCCACCACCGGCGCCACCCTGGATGCCTGCGCCCGCGCCCTGCTAGCAGCAGGGGCGGAGGGGGTATGGGCCATCACCTGTGCCCGTGAGGGATAGGGGTGGAGAGGCCACTTTTGGTCATCTTCCTGGGGCCCTCAGGCCCCACCCCTGAGGAGGAGCTGGTGGACGGGGCGCGGCGGGCGGCTGCCCTCGATGCCCTGGACATGGCTATGGCCACGGGGGCCTATGAGCGTGCCCTCCTGCTCACCCCCTCCCCGGATGCCCTGGGCCCCCTCCCTAAGGGTGTGGAGGTGGTGGTGGATGAAGGGCCCTTTCATTTCGGGCGCCGTCTCCAGGAGGTGGTGGCAAGGCTAAAGCCCCCCTCCCTGCTCTACATAGGCGGCGGCGCCCTGCCCCTCCTTTCCCTGGAGGAGTGGGCAGCGGTGGCCATGGCCTTGGCCCGTCAGGAGGGAGTGGTGACCAACAACCTCCACTCGTCGGACCTGGTGGCCGTTAGGCCGGCCCATGCCATCCTCTCCATCGAGCCCCCGGCGCGCGATAACGCCTTGGCGCGCCTCTTGGCCGGTGTGGGCCTGCCCACGTGGGAGATGCCCCGTACCCTCTCCACCACCTTCGACCTCGATACCCCGGCCGATGTGGCCATCCTCAAGCTCACAGGGTATGCCCCAGGGCCCCGCCTGCAACGGTGGGCGCGGGAGGTGCCGCTGGAGCTGGGGCGCTACCAGGCCCTTTTGCCTGTGCTGACGGACCCCCAGGCGCAGCTCTTCGTGGCGGGGAGGGTGGGGAGCCACGTATGGCGCTTCTTGGAGGAGGGGACGGCATGCCGCGTGCGCCTCCTGGCTGAGGAGCGGGGCTTGCAGGCCCTGGGCCTTCGCGCCCGCTCCCTCCTGGGGATGATGGCCGAGGCGTTGGGCGAGGAGGGGCTGGCCAGGGCCCTGGCCCTCCTCGGGGATGCGGCGGTGGTGGATACAAGGGTCCTCATGTCCCACCTGGGCATGGACCCTTCCCGGCGCGACCGCTTCCTCTCGGACCTGGGCCGGCCCCATGAGATAGGCGAGCCCAGGCTACGTCGCCTTACCCATGCCCTCATCTCGGCGCCGGTGCCTGTCCTACTTGGGGGCCACTCCTTGGTGACGGGCGGCATCATGGCGCTGGCCCGCTTCGCCTGGGAGGTGCGGGACAGGGGCATGGGCCTACGTTGACCCCCGCCTCCCGTCATCTTACACTGGCCTCGAGGGTCCTGCGGGAGGGCAGAGCATGGGCGTGCTAGAGGAACGCGATCCTGAAGTGGCGGCCATCATCGCCCGTGAGGAGGAGCGCCAGACCTATGGCCTGGAGATGATGGCCTCTGAGAACTATGTGTCGGCGGCGGTGCTGGAGGCCATGGGCTCCGTCCTCACCAACAAGTACGCGGAGGGCTACCCCGGCCGCCGATACTACGGTGGGTGCCAGCACGTGGACGAGGTAGAGGAGCTGGCCATCCGGCGGGCCAAGGAGCTGTTTAAGGCCCAGCACGCCAACGTCCAGCCCCACTCGGGGGCCGACGCCAACCTGGCGGCCTATTTCGCCCTCATGGAGCCGGGGGACACGGCCCTGGCCATGCGTCTAGATCAAGGTGGCCACCTCACTCATGGCCATAAGGTGAGCGTCACCTCTCGCGTCTGGCGGTTCTTCCACTACGGGGTGGACCGGGAGACGGAGCGCATCGACTACGACCAGATGTGGCAACTGGCCAAGGAGCACCGACCCAAGGTCATCGTGGTGGGGGCCACCGCCTATCCCCGCATCATCGACTTCGCCAAGGCGCGGGAGATAGCCGATGCCGTGGGGGCCTACCTCATGGCTGACATGGCCCATATCTCTGGGCTGGTGGCTGCCGGCGTCCACCCCTCGCCAGTGCCCTATGCTCATGTGGTGACCTCCACCACCCACAAGACCCTGCGCGGGCCCCGCTCGGCCTTCATCCTCTGCACGCAGGAGTTGGCCGAGAGGGTGGATCGGGCCGTCTTTCCCGGCCTTCAGGGAGGCCCTCATATGCACATCATCGCTGCCAAGGCCGTATGCTTTGGGGAGGCCATGCGCCCTGAGTTCCGCGAGTATCAGCAGCGGGTGGTGGAGAACGCCCGCATCCTGGCTGAGGAGCTCATGGCCCTGGGCTTGCGGGTGGTCTCCGGGGGCACCGATAACCACCTGGTGCTGGTGGACCTCACCCCTAAGGGGGTCACGGGGCGGGACGCCGAACGGGCCCTGGATGCCGTGGGCATCTACTGCAACAAGAACACCATCCCTTATGACCCCCGTCCGCCGACGGTCACCAGTGGCATCCGCCTGGGCACTCCTGGCCTCACTAGCCGCGGCATGGGGCCCCAGGAGATGCGGCTCATCGCCCGCCTCATCGCCACCGTCCTGGACCACATGGGCGACCAGGAGGTGTTGGCACGCGTCCGGCAACAGGTGCGGGAGTTGGCAGGCTCCTTTCCCGTCCCTGGCATCACCGACCGGCAACTGAAGCTGGCCTACTACTAGTAAGCGGCCCGTGGCTGGAAGGCCCCGCCGCCGGGGCCTCGTTGACGGCAAGGCCATGGCCAGATGACAATTGAGCTTGCACCGCATGGACGCAACGGGCCTCCCCCAGGTCTTCCTGATACTGCTCATAGAGGTGGCGGTGGGGTCCCTGTGGGCCCTGTGGTGGACGCAGATGCGGGGCCTGGTGCCCTGGAGCTTTCTCAAGTTCGGCGCCTTCCTCACGGCCGCCTTGGCCTCCCTGGCTCTGTTGGTGGCTCTGCAGATGTCCTTTCCGGCGACCGTAGGCTCTTATCCTCTTCAATGGCGCCTCGGTTTGCCGCTACGGGCTGCACTGGCGGCCTATCTGGGCCTGGCCATGGCTTATGCCCTGGCCATGGTCCGCCAGCGCCCTGCCTCCCGTTACGTGGGGCTGCTGGCCTCCCTCCTAGGGCTGGGAATAGTGGGGATAGGGGCGGCCGTCCTGGATGGACCCCTGTGGGGATATTTGGGGGGCTTCCTCGCTCTAGGGGTGGGGGCATTGGTGGTTGGGGGGGCGGTGATGGGCATGATCCTGGGTCACTGGTATCTGGTGACGCCACGCATGTCTCAGCAGCCCCTTAAGGAGCTGGTCATCCTCCTGTTGGGGGGCATGGCCTTGCAATGGGTGGTCACTGCCCTAGCCTTGGCCTTACCCCACGACCCCATTGCAGGGGGAGGGGATGTAAAGGGGAACCCTTTCCTATGGCTGAAGGTGGCCGGAGGTATGGCCCTGCCCATGCTCTTCGCCTACATGGCTTATGAGTCCAGCGCCGTCAGGGCCATGCAATCGGCCACCGGGCTCTTGTACATCGTTATGGTCCTGGTGCTGGCTGGGGAGGTGGTAGGCAAGGGCCTTCTCCTCTCCACAGGGGCTGCCCTTTAAGCCCTTGCCCCACCAGACCCAGCAGACCACAATGGAGCGGGGAGGTAGCGCATGCGGGAGTATGCAGGCCTCTTGATGCTCCTATTTATTCTGGCCGTGGTGGTGGTAAGCCTGGCCGTGGGTGGGCTGGTGGGTTGGCTCACCTGACTGGCGGGCATCCCACCGTATGATGATGGCCAGGGCAAGCACCATCAGTAAATATAGGATCCCGAGCCCTGCTCCTAAAGCGATGGCCTCTTGCATCGCTTACGCCTCTCAACCTTGTAGCTTAAGGCCTTCAGATCGTAAAATGCCAGAGGTCGGCATTTCAGCCAAGGGGTGAAGCTGTGCAACCGTTGCGTTGGGAGAAGCGGGGCCATATTGCCCACCTCGTCATTGACCAGCCCCAAAGGGGCAATCGCATCGATGCCCACTTCCTGGCCCTTCTGCAGGACATCTGCGATGCCATCGAGCCTGATGAGGAGGTGCGGGTGGTGCTCCTCTCGGCCCAGGGGCCGGACTTCTCCCTGGGGTGGGACTGGGAGCAGGTGGAGCAGGAGGGGCTCATGCCCTTCCCCCTCACTCATGCCTTCGACCCCTTAGCCACCCTGCCGCGGCCAGTGGTATGCGCCATCGGCGGCCGTTGCCTGAGCGCCGGCCTGGAACTGGCCCTCTGTTGTGACGTGCGCATCTGCTCCCGAGATGCCCGCTTCGCCCTGCCGGAGGCCACTCTGGGCCTGTTGCCCCTGGCCGGGGGAGTGCAACGGCTGGCCAGGGTGGTAGGGCGGTCCTGGGCCACCTACATGCTCTTTACGGGGGCGGAAGTGGACGCCTCCCAGGCCCTACAGATGGGGCTAGTGAGCCAGGTGACGGAGCCCCAGGACCTGCTGACAGAGGCGGAGACCATCTGCCAGCGCATCGCTGAGAGGGGCCCCATCGCCGTACGCTATGCCAAGGAGGCGGTGCAATGGGGCTCTGAGATGCCCTTGGAGCAGGCCCTGCGTTATGAGGCCGACCTCACCATCATCCTTCAGACCACCGCCGACCGGGCGGAGGGGGTGCGGGCCTTCCTGGAGAAGCGCCGCCCTCGCTTCACCGGGACATGAGGGAGGGATGGGTATGCAGGTCATCCTGGAGGCCGATGAGGCATGGTCCCTCATGAGCCTCATCACGTCCTACATCGTCGACCACGCTGGCCTCTCGGACGATGGGCGGGCCAAGGTGCGCCGCTGGCGGTCCCTCCACGCCTTAGGCACGGTAGAGATGGACCAATTGGCCCTGGCCATGAACGAGGCCCTGGGCAACTACCTAGACGAGAAGACCACCCGCCAAGTGCGCATGCGTGGCCGCTACATCTCCACCAAAGACCTGCGGAGGTAGCCATGAGGGTGGAGCTGGAGGTCGACGAGGCGCGGGAGCTCCTCCTCCTCATCGTCCAGAAGCTGGCCCAAGAGGCGGAGCTTTCCGAGGAGGACAGGGCCCAGCTCCGCCGCTGGTTCAGCGAACAGATGCGCACCGGCTCCGAAGCCATGAAGGAGCTGACCCAGAAGGTAAACGCCGACCTGGAGCGGATATGGCGCACCAAGCAACGCAGCGCCGTACGCCGCCCCGACTGGGTGTAGGGCCATGGCCCAACCCTCCCCCTTCCAGACCATCCTCTATGAGAAGGACGAGGGGCTGGTGTGGATCACCCTTAACCGCCCCCATGTCCTCAACGCCATTAACCTTCAGATGCGGGACGAGCTGTGGGAGGCCCTGCTGGCCGCCCGGGACGACCCAGAGGTGGAGGTGGTGCTGTTGCGCGGGGCGGGGGAGAGGGCCTTCTGCGCCGGGGCGGACATCGCCGACTTCGGCACTGCCCCTTCCTATGTGGAGGCCCGCCGCGCCCGCTTCCAGCGGGACATATGGGCCCTCATGGAGGCCTTTCCCAAGCCCACCATCGCCTGCCTGCATGGTTGGTGCCTGGGGGCGGGGCTGGAGCTGCCCCTGTTCTGCGACCTGCGCATCGCTAGCGAGGACGCCCGCCTGGGGCTGCCGGAGGTGAACCTGGGCTACATACCTTCCGCCGGGGGGACCCAGACCCTCCCCCGCACGGCGCCGCGGGTGTCGGCCCTTCACATGATCCTCACGGGCGACCCCATACCCGCCAGGGAAGCCCTGCGCCTCGGGATAGTGCATATGGTGGTGCCCCGCCAGAGCCTCTTCTCCCAAGCTGAGGCCCTGGCCCGCTCCCTGCTGGGCAAGGGCCAGGCCCTCTCCCTCCTCAAGCAGGCGTTGCGCCGTGGCCTGGACATGCCGCTACCGCAAGCGCTGGCCTGGGAGGAGCGCCTGGTCTTGCGCTTGCTGGGTGCACATGGCCTCCAGGGAGCCTTGGCCCGTTTACGGGCCCCTGGCCAGGCATGAGAGACATCGATAAAATGTAACCGACAATAAGCGTCCAGGAGGGGGACCCCATGAATACAGCTGAGTTCCTGACCATCGCTGCCTCGGTGGTGCCCGATCGCGTGGGTTTCATCTGTGAGGGCCGGGAGGAGACCTTCGGCCAGTTGCAGGAGCGGGTGCTCCGCCTAGCCAATGCCCTCCAGTCCCTGGGCTTGAGCAAGGGCGATAGGTTGGCGGTGTTGGCCCTCAACTCCATCGAGTACGTGGAGACCTATTACGCCAGCGCCAAGCTGGGCCTGGTGTTCGTCCCCATCAACTACCGGGCCAAGCGGGAAGAGCTCATATATATGCTCAACAACTCGGAATCGGTGGCCCTGCTAGTGGGCCAGCGGTATCTGGGGCTGGCGGACTCCATAAAGGGAGAGCTGTCCACCGTTCGCCACTACATCTGCTACGATGCACGCCCGGAGGGGATGCTCAACTATGATGATCTGCTGGCCCAGCACCCTCCGGAGGAAGTGTTTGTGGAGGTGGACGACTCCGACCCCACCATCCTCATGTACACCAGCGGCACCACCGCCCTTCCCAAGGGGGTGGTGCTGACCCACCTGGCCATGTCTGTATATGTCACCAACACCGTCTCCCCCGCTGACCCCACGGCCGAGGAGTGGGAGGTCCAGCTCTTGGCTGTCCCCTTCTACCACATCGCTGGGGCCACCACCATGCTCTCGGCGGTATGGGGCGGCCGCACCTTGGTCATCCTACCCCAGTTCGATGCCCAGGCCTGGTTGGAGGCCGTGCAACGGTATCGGGTTACCCATTCCTTCCTGGTGCCCACCATGGTCAAACGGGTCATCGAGCACCCCGATTTCGACAAGTACGACCTCAGCTCTCTGCGCCTGCTGGCCTATGGCGCTGCCCCCATGCCCTATGAAGTGCTCATCAACGCCATTGAGAAGTTCCGCAAGTGGCCCAATGTGGGCCTCATGAACGCCTACGGCCAGACGGAGAGCACCTCCACCCTCACCTTCCTGGGCCCTGAGGACCACCGCATACCCGAGGAGCCGGGGCCGGAGAGGGAGAAGGCCCTGCGCCGCTTGCGCTCGGTGGGCCGGCCCATGCCCGATGTGGAGGTGGCCATCATGGACCCCCAAGGCAACATCCTCCCCCCTGGCCAGGAGGGGGAGATCGTGGTCGCCGGCCCCAGGGTCATGGCGGGCTATTGGCGTCGGGACGAGGAGACGGCCCAGACCCTGAAGGACGGCTGGCTCCATACCGGTGATGTGGGCTATATAGACGAGGACGGCTACGTCTACATCACTGGGCGCACCAAGGACCTCATCATCCGTGGCGGCGAGAATATCGCCCCCGGCGAGATCGAGAACGTGCTGGAGCAACACCCCAAGGTGGCGGAGGCGGCCGTAATAGGGGTGCCGGATGTGGAATGGGGCGAGGAGGTGAAGGCCATCATCATCCCCAAGGACTTCCAGGACCTCCCCACCCCTGAGGAGCTGACGGCCTTCGTCAAGGAGCGCCTGGCCAGCTACAAGGCCCCCAAGTACTATGCCTTTGTGCCCGATTTCCCTAGGAACTACTTGGGCAAGGTGCTGAAGACGGAGCTGCGCACCCTTTATGGAGAGCCCAAGAACGAGGTGGTCTCCCCGTCCCCCACCACCGGCTCTTGAGGGGGCCGCTAGCCCTTGAGGGGCGTGGTGCCCTTAGAAGGGGTCGGGCGCCCCAGGGGGTAGGCGCGCCTCCAGGAGGCGTTGGGCGAGGGCCATGGCCCGCTCGTCCTTGACCTCTATTAGGCCTGTGCGCGCCGCTTCCCGCACCGATAGTAGGCCGCTGTAGATAGGGGCTAGGTGGGCCACGTCACATGCTAAGTCCGGCTCGCCGCGCCCTGGCAAGACGTGGAGACGTCCTCCGCCCGCCTCCACCCACCACAGACCGTCGTTCCACGGTGCGGAGGTGTCCCTAATGGCCAAGAGGAGGGATAGCCCATCGGGGGCGGTGGTGGGGCGCAGGGACAGGGCCCCTGGGACGTCCACGATGCGCAGCATCATCCCCACGCCTATGCGGGCCTCTACGCGCTGAGCCTCGTCTACTGCCACCAGGAGGGGCTCCAGGGCATCGCCGGGGAGCACCACATCGCGGGCCATATCGAAGGAGAGGAGGAACCGGAGGAGGCCAGCATAGGCATCGCCGTCCAGGGCCACCATGTCCCGCACCGTGATGAGGTGGACCTCCTCCCGCTCCAGCCGCCTCTGCTCGGCATCATAGACGACGTAGCCGGTGGGGCGCCCATCTGGGCCGTGCCACACCACCGCCTCTCGTGGGCGCCTCCGGGGGTAGTAGAGGCCGCCGAAGACGGCCCGCCGCCACCACGCTTCGGAGCGGGCCAGGAGGCCATTGCGGCCCTTGCGCCACTGGCCGTAGATGGAGTCCAGCAGAGGCCAGTCCTCCTCCTGCACGCGGTGCGCCTTGCCCCGCGGCCGCTGCAGCCAGCGAGGGGTCAGGTCCTTGGGGTGGAAGATGTAGCGCACTTGGCGGTGGGCCACGGCCCAGCCATAGCGACGGTAAAGAGAGGGGTGAGGGGTGAAGAGGCCCGAAAGCACCAGGCCCCGCCGTCGCATGTGCTCCAGAGCGTGCACCAGGAGCCTCCCCACTAGGCCTCGCCTGCGCTCCTCGGGGAGGCAGGAGACCATGGATACGGCCCCCAAGGGCACATCCACCCCCTCGTAGGCGGCGGCCATGGGCCCTACCGATAGGCAGGCCACCAGCCGCCCATCCTCCCAGCACCCTATGGGCTCGAAGATCTCATAGACACCCAGTTGGAGGAGGGTGTCTGACACAGGGCCAGCATCGAAGGCTAGGGAGGTGACAAGGGCCACCTCCGCCAGCTCCTGGGGGTGGGCCTCCCTAATCTCCAAGGCCATAGTCATATCCATTATAGGGAGGTTTGACCCTCCCCTGAGGGAGGGGTTAAGATAGGCTGGGCTGTAACAATTCCCAGTGGGAGGTAAGGGGATGGCTTGGGAGCCAAAGGTGGCTTCGCCGCGCGCCCGCCTGGCACTGACCGTGGCCATATATCTCTTGGCCTTGACCCTGGCGCCTCTAGTGGCGGCCCTGGCTGTTCTGGCCTCCCGCCAGGGTATGGACGAGGCCACCAGGGAGGTCTTCTTCAACATCGCCAAGTGGGCCCGCTTTGTGGCCTATGGGGCCACAGGGGTCGTCCTGCTGGTGCTGGCCGCGGGCCCTCTCCTGCGAGCCCGCCTCTGGCTCCTGGGCAAGAGGGAGGTGCGGTGGGATCGCCCGTGGGAGAGGGCGAAGGTGTTCCTCCTATACGGGCTAGGCCAAGGGCGCCTGCCCAACGACCTCTACGCTGGGCTCATGCACCTCCTCATCTTCTGGGGGTGGACGTATCTCTTCATCGGCACCCTTATGCTGGCCTTCCACGACGACATCAAGGAGTTCTTGAAAGGGAACGTCTACCTAGGCTACTCCTTGGCTCTAGACATAGCGGGGATGGCAGCCACCGTGGGCGTTCTCATGGCCCTGTACCGGCGCTATGTGTGGAAACACCCCAAGATGCGGCTGGGCAGCCTCTGGGACGATGGGGTCCTTTTGGCCCTCATGCTCGCCATCCTTCTCTCCGGCTTCCTGGTGGAGGGAATGCGGGTGGGCGTCACCGAGCTCAGGGGGGAGCCCATCGCCGTGGGCGACGGCTTGGTCACCGACCCCGATTGGGCCCCTTGGTCGCCCATAGGGTTCCTCATCGGCAAGGCGGCCTTGGCGGCGGGGGCGAGCCCGACCCTCATGCTCAACATCCACAAGGCCTTTTGGTGGCTCCACCTGCCCTTGGCCCTGGCCTGGGTGGCCTGGGTAGGGTATGGCAAGCTCTCCCACATCCTCCTAGGGGCGGCCAACATCTTCTTCCGCCGCCTCTCCCCCACGGGGGCGGCGCTGGCGGGGGCGGCCCTGGTGCCCATTGAGGACTTCGAGAAGGCGGAGCGCTTCGGGGCGGGTCGCCTGGTGGACTTCACCTGGAAGCAGCTTATGGACGTGGACGTATGTGTCCGCTGCGGCCGTTGCGAGGCCCACTGCCCGGCCTACAACACCGGCAAAGAGCTCACCCCCATGGGATTTCTGCAGGACATCAAGGCCTATATGCAGCAGGTAGGGCCCAAGATATGGACAGCCCGCTGGCGGGGCCAGCACTGGGACGAAGAGCGGCCGGTGGCTGGCGATGTGGTCTCCTTCAACACCATATGGGACTGCCTCACCTGCGGCGCCTGTGAGCAGCAGTGTCCCTTCTTCATCGAGCACATCCAGAAGCTCATGGACATGCGGCGCTACCTGGTGATGGAGGAGGCTCGCATGCCGGAGACGGCCCAGGCCACCCTCATGCAGCTGGAGCAGAGGGGGCACCCCTGGCGGGGGACCCAGCTCACCCGCACCTCGTGGATAGAGGAGCTGGCTGCCCAGGGCCTACAGGTGCCCATCTTCGATGGCTCCCAGGAGTACCTTTACTGGGTGGGGTGCACAGGGGCCCTGGTGGAGCGCAACGTCCAGGTGACCAAGGCCATGGCGCGTCTCCTCTTGCAGGCCGGCGTCTCCTTTGGCGTCCTGGGGGCGGAGGAGGTGTGCTCGGGCGACCCCGCCCGCCGTCTGGGCAACGAATACCTGTTCCAACTACAGGCCCAGCAGAATATCGAGACCTTCAAGGCCAAGGGCGTCAGGAAGATCGTAGCCAACTGCCCCCACTGCTTTAACGTCATGAAGAACGAGTACCCCCAGTTGGGGGGGCGGTTCCAGGTGGTTCACCACACCCAGCTCCTGGCCCAGCTCGTAAGCGAGGGGCGCTTGAGGCTTGCGGACATGGGCGAGTTGTGGGGTGTGCTGGTCACCTACCATGACCCCTGTTATCTGGCCCGCCACAACGACATCTCGGCCGCCCCGCGCCAGGTCATCGCCGCTACAGGCGCCCAGCTGGTGGAGATGGGGCGGCATCGCAAGCACACCTTCTGCTGTGGGGCGGGCGGGGGCCACATGTGGGTAGAAGAGTCCGGAGGCCGGCGCGTCAACCATGTCCGCACTGAGGAGGCGGCCTCCACCCCGGCCCGGCTCATCGCCGTGGCCTGTCCCTTCTGTCTCCAGATGTTCGAGGAAGGGATAGGGTCGGTGCCCACGGCGGCCCAGAAGGGGATGTCTGTTTTGGACGTGGCCGAGATGCTGGAAAGGAGCGTGGTTCGCCCTGAGGCGAGGCGGCGGGTCTGAACCTTTGCCCTGGCCAGGCCGCCTGCTATACTCGAGGTGAAGGTTTTCACATTGGAGGGATGAGGCCATGGCCTTGCACATCGTCTGTTGCGTGAAGCAGGTGCCAGACCCGGAGACGCCCCCCTCCCAGTTCCGGGTGGACGAGGCTCAGAAGAAGGTGATCCCGGCCCCTGGGATAGCGCCGGTGCCCAGCCAGTTCGATCCCATCGGTGTGGAGGCCGCTTTGCGGGTGAGGGACGCCCTGGGTGATGTCAAGATCAGCGTCATCAGCATGGGCCCCGAGTCCTTCCGGGACGCCATCAAGCACTGCCTGGCCATGGGGGCCGACGAGGGCTACCTCATCGACGACCCCGCCCTGTACGAGGCCGACCACTGGGTGACGGCCCAGGTGTTAGCTCAGGCCATCAGAGAGAAGCTCTCCCCCTTCCATCTCATCATCACCGGGCGACAGGCGGTGGATTGGGACATGGGCGTGGTAGGGCCCACCATCGCCGAGGTCTTGGGCCTGCCCTGCATCACCATCGTCAAGTCCGTCCAGGTGGTGGATGGCAAGGTGCGAGCGGAGCGCGTCCTGCTGGACGGATTCGAGACGGTGGAGGCCTCCCTGCCGGCGGTGGTCACCGTCTCCAACGAGCTGGGGGAGCCCCGCTATCCCCAGTTGCGGCAGATTATGATGGCTGCCCGCAAGCAGGTGACCGTATGGAAGGCGGCCGACCTGGGGCTGGACGTGGCCCAGCTCAAGAACCGGGTCAACCTGGAGGCCCTCTACATCCCCCAGGTAAAGGTGGAGACGGAGTTCATCGAGGGCGATACAGCCGACGAGAAGGTGGAGAAGCTCCTGCAGCGTTTGCGGGAAGCCAAGCTCATCTGAGGGGGAGGAGCCATGGCCCAAGACGTGCTGGTCTTCGCCGAGCTGACGGAAGAGGGGAAGCTGGCCCCCATCACCTTTGAGCTGTTGGGGGCGGCGCGGCGGATGGCCCAGGCCCTCGGGGGGCAGGTGGCCTGTGCCATCCTCGGTGCGGGTTTAGATGGTCACTCTCAAGAGGCCATCGCCCGCGGCGCCGACCGTGTGCTGGTAGTCGACGACCCCCTCCTGAAGGACTACCTGGGGGAGGCCTATGTCCCCGTAGGTGAGAGGTTGGCCAAAGAGGTGGCGCCAGCCCTCATCCTCCTGGGCCAGACGCCTATGGGGAGGGACATGGCGCCGCGGCTGGCTGCCCGCCTAGGCACCGCTGTGGCCATGGACTGCATCGACCTGGAGGTGAGGGAGGGGCGCATCATCTTCACCAGGCCATGCTATGGGGGCAACGCCCACGCCAAGTACTCCTTCAACACGTCCCCGGCCATGGCCACCCTGAGGGCCAAGGCCCAGGAGCCCTTGGAGCCCGACCCCTCACGCCAGGGCCAGGTGGAGAGGCTGGAGGCGGGTCTGGACCCAGCCTCCATCCCCACCCGTCTGGTGGGAAGGGAGAAGCAGAAAGTGGAGGGGGTGAGGCTGGAGGATGCCCGCATCATCGTCTCCGGCGGACGGGGCATGGGTGGCCCTGAGGGGTTCCGCAAGCTGGAGGAGCTGGCCCAGCTCCTGGGTGGTGCGGTAGGGGCAAGCCGTGCCGCCTGCGACCTGGGCTGGTATCCTGTCTCGGCCCAGATCGGCCTCACCGGCAAGGTGGTGACCCCTGATCTATACATCGCCGTGGGCATATCGGGGGCCTCCCAGCACATGGCCGGCATCTCTCAAGTGAAGAACATCGTGGCCATCAACAAGGACCCAGAGGCCAACATCTTCCGGGCCGCCCGCTGGGGCATCGTGGCCGATTGGAAGGAGATCATCCCGCTGATGATCGAGAAGGTAAAGGTCATGAAGGAGGTGGGCAGGTAAGGCCACCTTGACGTGTAGGTGCAGCCACGGATAAGATCAGGAGCTGAGCCCCGACAGCGTCGGGGCATTTTGTCCATAGGGGAAACGTGGGCAGAGTGTTTGTCATCGGCCTTACTGGGGGGCTGGGCACGGGCAAGTCTACGGTGGCGGAGATGTTGCGCGAGAAGGGGGCGGTGGTGATCCAGGCCGACCAGCTGGGGCACCAGGTCTACGAGCCGGGGCGCCCTGCCTACTACGAGATCCTGGAGGCCTTCGGCCCCCAGGTGCTGGGGGATGGTGGGCGAATAGACCGTCGCCGCCTAGCGCAGCTGGTCTTCGCCGACGCTGAGGCCTTGGCCCGCCTCAACCGCATCACCCATCCCCGCATCCGCCAGGCCATGCAGGAGCAGCTGGCCCAGCTGGCCCGCCAGGAGGGGGTCCAGGTGGCGGTGGTGGAGGCCGCCCTCCTGCTGGAGGCAGGCTGGGACGACCTAGTGGACGAGATATGGGTGACGGTGGCCCCACCAGAGGTGGCCGCCCAAAGGGCAGCGGCCCGCAGCGGCATCCCCGTGGAGGAGGCCATGGCCCGCATCCGCGCCCAGTTGGATAATGAGAAGAGGGCGCAGCGGGCCCATGTGGTCATCGATACCAGCTGCCCCCTGGAGGAGACGCGGCGGCAGGTGGAGGAGGAGTGGCAAAAGCTAACAGCCCGCCTCACCGGGAGGGAGAGGTGACGGAGGAGATGGAAGAGGCCCTGGGCTACCGCCAATACGCCATCGAGGAGTATGTCCTAAGAGAGGAGCCCTTCTACGAGCCCGTGGGGGACGAGGTAGAGCTCTTCACCGCCGCCTACCGCCAAAAGATCCCCGTCCTCCTCAAGGGGCCCACGGGCTGTGGCAAGACCCGTTTTGTGGAATACATGGCCTACAAGTTGGGGCGCCCTCTCACCATCATCAAGGACGTGACGGGCAAGGCGCCATCGCGCACTAGCCTCCCCTTGGTGACGGTGGCCTGTCACGAGGACCTGACCGCCAGCGACCTGGTGGGGCGCTTCCTCCTGGAGGGGGAGACCACCCGCTGGGTGGACGGCCCCCTCACCCGGGCCGTGAAGGCGGGGGCCATATGCTACCTGGACGAGATCGTGGAGGCCCGCAAGGACACCACGGTCCTCATCCACCCCCTTACCGACCACCGGCGCATCTTGCCCATCGAGAAGCTAGGCCAGATCGTGGAGGCCCGCGATGGCTTCCTCCTGGTCATCTCCTATAACCCTGGCTACCAGAGCGCCCTTAAGGACCTTAAGCACTCCACCCGCCAGCGGTTCATCGCCATCGAGTTCAACTACCCGCCCCGGGACATAGAGGCGCGGGTCATCGCCCACGAGGCGGGGGTGGACATGGCCACCGCCGATGCCCTGGCCAAGCTGGGGGAGAAGGTGCGCAACCTCAAGGAGCACGGGCTATCGGAGGGGGTGAGCACCCGTCTCCTCATCTACGCTGGCAAGCTGATAGCTGCCGGTATCCCGCCCCGGCGGGCTTGTCAGGTGGCGGTGGTGTGGGCCCTCACCGATGACCGCGAGGTGCAAAGAAGCATACAAGAGGTGGTGAGCTCCATCTTTGAATAGGCAGGGTAGACACCCAGACTTCAGCGCCCTGGAGAGGGAGCTAGCTAGCCTCTCCCCATCCCTGGTGGGGGACTTCCGGCGGGCCCTTCGTCACCTCTCTCCTCTTCTTGAGCCCCAGGACCTGGAGCGGTGGGCCCAGGAGGGTAAGGAGCTGGCCCACCAGGCATGGCGGGCCTGGGAAGCCAGCAGCGAATATTTCCTGGCCTCCCCCCTGGTGTTGGAAGCGTTGGGGCTGGAGGGCGTATGGGAATGGGCCCAATATGGGCGGGAGCTGGCGGCCGTCTCCGCTGCCCTGGCCGCCGCCTACTTCCGGGCCAGCCCCGCCGTGGTACGGCTAATCGGTAGAGAGGGGTTGAGCAGGTGGGTGAGCCTGGGGCGGCACCTATATAAGGGCTCCTGGCGCTCCGCCTCCCTGGCCGTGCAGTTCTTCGAACAGAGCCCTGTCCTCCTGAGCCGCCTCACCTTGCAGGAGGCAGGGGTGATGGTGAGCTTCCTGGACATCCTCTGCGACCGCTCCTACGACCTGGCTGCTCACTGCCTAGGGGTGGCCCCCCACGTCTTGCAGGCGCTGGAAGGGGAGGACCGCCTGGCCTTCTTGCGGTTCGCCGAGGCCCTGGCCGTCTCCGGATGGGCCGATGCCCGCTCATATTTGGAGCGGGGTCCTCAGCTGCTGGCCCGCCTACACCCCCAGCAGAGGGTGCGCTTCTTGCGCCTGGCTAAGCGCCTGGTAGACGAGGAAGGCAAACAGGCCTTCAACTACTTCGCCGAGGCCTGCCGTGCCCTGGGCCAGATCGACCCTTCCCTGCATGGCTACGTCCTGAGCCTGGCGGAGGAGCTTTTGCCTCGCTCGCCGGTGGCAGCCATGGAGTTCTTGCGCAACACTCCCCCCTTGCTGGGACGGCTAAGGCTGGACGAGCTGGCCCGGTGGCACCGCCAGGGCACGGAGCTTCTTCTCAGCAACCGCGAGGGTGGCGAGGCCTTCTTCCGCCTGGAGTCCAGCCGGGCGGAAGAGGCCATAGAGGCCCTCTCCTCCCGCTTGGAGCTGTCACGGGTTATGGGGGTGCTGCGCATGTACTGCAAGGCCCTCACCGGTTCGGAGGTGGACATCCGGCCGGCCGATGCCTTGGCGGACAAGGGCATCGGCTGGGTGCGGGCCGAGTCCCCCACCACCGAGGGAACGGCCATCTACCTGCCCTCCAAGGTGGACGAGTTCGAGGAGAGGGAGCGCAACTTCGCCGTCTACAAGGTCTACGCCACCCACCAGGCGGGGCATTTGGAGTTCGGCAGCTTCCGCTTCCGGTTCGATGCCCCCTCTCGCCACTTCCCCGACCTGCGCCAAGAGCGGGAGCGGAAGAGGACCACCTCCTCCCATAAGCCATCGCCCCAGCCCCTCACGGACATGGAGCGCTTCTTCGACTTGTTCGACCACCGCCGTTTGGCGGAGGACATCTTCACCATCCTAGAGGACGCCCGCATCGATGCCTGCATCCTCCGGGAATACGCTGGCATCCGCGCCGAATACCGGGCCATGCAAGAGCGGGAGCTGGCGCGACGTCCCCCCGTGGAAGAGATGCCCCTGGTGCAGGCGCTGGTGGAGAACCTGGTGCGCGCCTCCCTGGGAGGCAAGGACAGTCTCCTTTGGCCTCGCCCCCTCGCCTCCGTGTTGCAGGAGGCATTGAATATCATGGCGGTGGTGGAGAGGCCCGACGCCACGGTGGAGGACGTGGCCGAGGCCACCATCCGCATCTACGACCTGGCCACCTCCCTCCCCAACATCTTCATGGAGGAGCAAGAGCAGTGGGAAGGGGAAGGCCAGGAGCAGATGCAGGTCTCGCCCAATGCCTCCCCGGGCCAGGGCCAGCCCCTGGACCTGGAGGGGGAGGAGCAACCTTACCAAAGCCCCCAGCCTGTGGAGTTCCGCGGCCAGTTCAAGCCGGAGTTGGTGCAGCTGCTGGCCAAGCTGCGGGAGGAGAGACAATCCCAGGGCCAGCCTTCGCCCATTAGCCCTGAACAGCTACAGGAGCTCCTACGCAAGAGCGTGGAGATCGAGCTCAAGGACGGCGGCGAGGCCGACCTCCAGCAGTCCACCCAGCTATTCCTCACCAACCTGCAGCGGGAGCTGGCGCAGGAGGAGAAGGAGGCTAAGGAGAAGCGGCGGGAGCAGCGCCGCACCAGCGGCCTCAGCACCCCAGGGGACGATGAGCACCCTCTCACCCCTGAGCCCCGCTACTATTACTACGACGAGTGGGACTACCGGGCCAGCGATTATAAGCCCCGCTGGTGTCGCATCGTGGAATATACGGTGGCCGAGGGCACCATGGCCTATTACGAGCAGACCTTGGCCCGCTACGCCGCCCTGGCCAACCAGACCCGCCGCCAGTTCGAGATGCTCCGCCCTGAGCTCTTCCGCAAGATCAAGCGCCTCCTGGACGGCGAAGAGCTAGACATGGACGCCGTGGTGGACTACTTGGTGGAGCGGGAGGCGGGGGCCTCCCCCATGGGCAAGGTCTACTGGCGCCGTAACAAGGTGGAGCGGGACGTGGCGGTGGCCTTCCTCCTGGACATGAGCGCCTCCACCGACGAGGAGATCGTCAAGCACACCCGCCGCTTCGTCCAGGACGATTTCGACGACGACCCCCGTCGCTACTTCGCGTGGTGGATGAGCCGCCGCGCCCAGGAGCTCATGACCCCGCCCAAACGGATCATCGACGTGGAGAAGGAGGCCATCGTCCTCCTTATCCGCGCCCTGGAGACCATAGGCGATACCTATGGCATCTTTGGCTTCTCGGGCTACGGGCGGGAGAATGTGGAGTTCTACATCATCAAGGAGCTGTGGGAGCCCCTGACGGAGAAGGTCAAGCGCCGCATCGACCGCATCGCCCCCGTGCGCTCCACCCGCATGGGCCCGGCCATCCGCCATGCCACCCACAAGTTGGAGCAGGTGGAGGCCAAGGTGCGCATCCTTTTCCTCATCTCCGATGGCCGCCCGCAGGACCACGGCTACGGGCGAGACCGCACCGAGAAGGAATACGCCATTCACGATACCCATATGGCCCTGGTGGAGGCCAAACGCAAGGGCATCGTCCCCTTCTGCCTCACCGTGGACCGATACGGTCACGACTACCTTAAGCAGATGTGCCAGGATGTGGGCTACGCCGTGGTCCCGGATGTGGAGCTGCTGCCCCTGCGCATCACCCAGCTATACCGTGAGCTAACACGCTGACCCAGAGGGTGCCGTGACAGGCCCTCAGCTATCCCGGTGTCCCTCTCCTCTCGCCTAGATGGGCTCGGGAAAGGACGACCCCCATCCTTCAGGAGCGATCCGCCTATTCTACCCTCGCCGGTGTTATGATGGTTCCGATGGGAGGACAGGAGATGATCAGCGAAGGCTACACCATCACTATTAGGGCGGAGTACCCCAACCGGCCGGGGATGCTGGGCAAGGTCGCCTCCATCATCGGCCAGGTGGGAGGGGATATAGGCTCCATCGACATCGTGCAGGCGGGGGCCACCATTGTCCGGGACCTCACTGTGCGGGTGGACGATGAGGAACACGCCCGGCTGGTGGCGGAGGCGGTGGCCGCCCTGCCCGGGGTGCACGTCCACCAGGTGACCGACCGCATACTGGAGCTGCACCGCCACGGCAAGATCCAGATTCGCAACCGCGTGAGCCTTGCCACTCGTCAGGACCTGGCTGCCGTCTACACCCCAGGGGTGGCTCGCGTGTGCAGGACCATTGCCCGGGAGCCGTGGCGGGTGTGGGACTACACCATCAAGGCCAATGCTGTGGCCATCGTCACCGATGGCTCTGCTGTTCTGGGGCTGGGGGATCTGGGGCCGGAGGCCGCCCTGCCAGTGATGGAGGGCAAGGCCATGCTATTTAAGGAGTTCGGCGGGGTGGATGCCTGGCCCATCTGTCTGGCCACTAAGGATGTGGACGAGATCGTGCACACTGTGGAGCTGCTGGCCCCCTCCTTTGGGGGCATAAATCTGGAGGACATCGCTGCCCCCCGATGCTTCCAGATCCTGGAGCGGCTGGAGCGCTCCCTGGACATCCCCGTCTTCCACGATGACCAGGACGGCACGGCGGTGGTGGTTCTGGCCGCCCTGTATAACGCCCTCAAGGTGGTGGGAAAGCGGTTCGAGGAGCTGCGGGTGGTCATCAGTGGGGCAGGGGCGGCGGGCATGGCCTGCACCCGTATGCTTCTCCAGGTGGGGGTAAGGGACATCGTGGTAGTGGATAGGGCGGGCATCATATACGAAGGGCGGCGGGAAGACATGAACCCCTATAAGGAGTGGCTGGCCCAAAACACCAACCCCCGTCGCCTCAAGGGCTCTCTCTCGGACGCCATGGAAGGGGCGGACTTCTTCCTGGGACTCTCAGTGGGGGGCTTGCTGAAGGTGGACGACGTGCGCAAGATGAACCGTGACCCCATCGTCTTTGCCCTGGCCAACCCCGACCCAGAGATAAGGCCCGAGGAGGCCGAGCCATATGTGAAGGTGATGGCCACCGGCCGCTCCGATTACCCCAATCAAATCAACAACGCCTTGTGCTTCCCAGGGCTGTTCCGGGGCACCTTGGACGCTCATGCCCGCTGCATCAACGCCGAGATGAAGCTGGCCGCTGCCCAGGCCATCGCCGCCGCCGTCAAGGAGGAGGAGCTCTCCCCTGAGTACATCATCCCCTCCATCTTTAACCGGGAGATGTTCCAGGCCGTGGCCCAGGCCGTCTATGAGGCGGCCGTGCGCACCGGGGTGGCCCGCCTTTAGGCGTATACCCCCATGCGGCGCGCCAGCTCGTATAGGCGCTCCACCCGCTTGCTGATGGGCGGATGGGTCTGGAAAAGGCTCACCAGCCAGTCCTCCCGCGCCCGGCCGCGCAGGGGGTTGACGATGTAAAGGTGGGAAAGGGCGGGGTTCACGTTCATGGGGCGGGCCTGGGCATAGGCCTCCAGCTTCTGCAGGGCGTTGGCCAGGGATATGGGGGCCCCCGTTATGCGCGCCCCTGAAGCGTCCGCCTCATACTCTCTGGTGCGGGATATGGCCAATCGGACGATGGTGGCGGCGATGGGGGCCAGGATGACGGTGGCCAGCATGGCCAGCAGATAGAGCCAACCTGTGGCGTTGTCCCGTCGGGAGCCACCCCAACCGTAGCCGCCCCATAGGAGGGTCCATTGCAACATCCAGGCCACGAAGCTAATGGCAGCCGCGATGACCGCAGCGATGGTCCCTATGAGGACGTCCCGGTTCTTCACATGGGCCAGCTCGTGCCCCAGAACGGCCCGCAGCTCTCGCTCGTCTAGCAGCCTCAAGATGCCTGTGGTGACGGCCACCACCGCGTGCTTGGGGTCGCGGCCGGTGGCGAAGGCGTTAGGCTGCTCAGCCTGGACGATGGCCACCCGCGGCTTGGGTAGCCCAGCCTGGGCCGCTACCTCCTCCACCAGACGGTGCAACTCTGGCGCCTCGCTAGGGGATACCTCCCTCGCCCCCATGGCCATGAGGGCGATACGGTCCGAGAACCAGTACGCCACCCCGTTCATGAGTAGGGCCATGATGAGACCAACGATAAGGCCATGGAAACCTCCCAGAAGGACGCCGATGCCCATAAATATGGCGCCCAGCAAGGCCAGGAGGGCCACCGTCTTCAGATGGTTCAACACTTCACATCACCTCTCATCGAGAGAGCTATCCAGTCATCAGGATAACAGATCGCTACGGCGCAGGGTAGGGGTGGGCTCCTGTGTCAGAAAGGCCAGGATCTCGGCGTGGGCCTCCTCCGGCCTCTCCTCCAGCACCATGTGGCGGGCCCGGGGGATGACACGCAAGCGGGCGTTGGGAAGGGAGCTGAGGAGGTAATAGGCGCTGCGCAGGTCCAGCCAGCGGTCTTCCGCCCCCCAGAGGATGAGGATGGGATGGCGGATCTCCCGCAGCACCAAGGGGGCCTCCCTCAGGAGGGCCTTGCCGGTGGCCACCACCGCCCTGGTGGTCCCCCGGATGAGGGAAGGGCGGCGCATCGCCTCCCGCAGCTCGGGGGTGAGGGTGGCAGCATCGTATACTCCTCCCCGCCAGAGCATCTCCCGCGCAGGCCGGAAGTGGAGGCAGAACGAAACGATGACCTCCAGCACAGGGTCCCACCATATGGGCCGCAATAGCCCAGGGATGAGGCGGCCAGGGACAGCGCTGGAGACCAGCACCAGCCTCTCCACCCTCTCGGGATACCTATAGGCCAGATGGAGGGCAATGGCCCCTCCCAGGGAGTGGCCAATGAACGAAGCCCTTCCCACCCCCACCTCATCCAAAAGGGCCACGATGGTGCGGGCGTGACCCTGGGGCGAGAGGTCGGCCCAGAGGGCGCGGTCGGAGTAGCCAAATCCCAACAGGTCCACCGCCAGGACGCGGAACCCCGCCTCCACCAGCAGCTGGAAGGTGCGGCGGAAGTTGTCTAGTGAGCCTCCCATGCCGTGGATGAGCACCACCGTCGGCCCCCGCCCCTCGTCCCGATAGTGTACGCTGGCCCCCTCCACCATCACCGTTCGGTAGGGGCGCTCATGGAGCTCTCGCCTCTCGTTGGCCCAGCTCAGGAGGCGGGCAAAGGCCCACAGGGGGAGGGGGCACAAGGCGGCGAGGAGCCAGCGACGGCCGTTCATGGCCCCAGGATGAGGCGGCTCATCTCATGCAGGGCTTGGGGTAGCCGAGGCCCATACCAACAGAGGAGACGTCCATCTACCAAATAGGCACGCCCCTCCACCGCCGCCCTCACCCCTGCCTGGGCCAGCTCCTCAATATGCCGGCGGCGGAAGCGGTAGGGCTCGCTGGGCAGGAGGACGAGGGCGGGGTCGCGGGCGGCCACCTCTTCTAGGGATACGGCGAAATAACGGCCCTGGCGGTGGCCGAAGATGTTCTGGCCCCCGCACTCCTCTAGCAAGTCATGCATATACGTGCCCGGGCCCACCGTCATCCAGGGCTCGCGCCAGATGGGGCAGAAGAGGGGGACGGACCTTCCACGGCGGCGGGCCCGCACCTCCTTCAGGGCGGCCCGACACTCCTCCACCAGCGCTCGGGCCGCCTCCCTCGCCCCCGCCACCTCCCCTAACGTCCAAAGCATCTCCACAGCCTCCTCCACGCTACGGGGCAGGGTGACGAAGACGGGCACCCCCGCCGCCATGATGGCCTCCACCTGCTGGCGGTCGTTCTCTTCGGCGCTGGCGATGACTAGGTCGGGGTTTAAGGCGAAGAGCTTGGGCAGATCGATATTCTTGGTGCCCCCCACCCGGGCCTTATGACGGACACCGTCGCGGGGCTCTACACAGAAGTGGGTGACGCCCACCACCCGCTGGCCCAGGCCCCAAAAGAACAGGGTCTCGGTGAGGCTGGGTACGAGGGATACGATGCGCTGCGGCGGTGTCGGCACCTCTACCACACGCCCCAGGGCATCCGCGACCCTAACCATGGTGCCTGGCCCTGAGTATACCACAGCTCAGGAGGGCCGGGCGGCCAGCTGGACCGTCACCGTGAGGCGACGGGAGTCGCGGTAGAATTCCACCTCCACCTCCTGGCCAGGCCGGAGGCGGCGCAGGGCCTCTAGGAGCTCGCCCCGGTTGCCTACCGGGTGGTCGCCCACGCGCACGATGATGTCGCCAGCCCTGAGTCCAGCGCGGGCGGCCGGGCCTCCAGGCACCACGTCCCGAATGCCCACGCCCTTCTCCACAGGCAGCCCCTGGTTGCGGGCCAGGCTGGGGGTGATGTCCACCGTCAAGACGCCCATATAGGCCCGTTGCACCCGCCCCTTGGCTATGAGCTCATCGATGATGGGCCGGGCCAGGTCGATGGGGATGGCGAAGCCAAGGCCCTCAGCCAGGGAGCTCCTGATGACGGCGGTGGTGATGCCCACCACCTCGCCTCGCATGTTCAACAGAGGGCCGCCGGAGTTGCCAGGGTTAATGGCCGCATCCGTCTGGATGGCGTCGGGTATAGTGACGCCACATTCCCTCTCCTCGATGAACCGGCCGCGGGCGCTCACCACCCCCTTGGTGACGGTGGGGCCGCCGGGCAGGTCCAGGGCGTTGCCCATGGCTATGACATCCTCTCCTACCTGCAGGGCAGCCGAGCTCCCCAGGGGGGCAGGCACCAAGTCGGGCGCCTCCACCTTCAGGACCGCCAGATCGGTGGCTGGGTCAGCTCCCACCACCTGGGCGGCCAGCTTCCGCCCATCGTGCAGGGTCACGGTGATGCGGGTTGCTGGCTGATCGCAGGTGCCCGGTCGCACCACCACGTGGTTGTTGGTGACGATATAGCCCCGCGGGTCGACGATGAAGCCCGTGCCCACACCCTCCGCCGGCACCAGCTCCCCCAAGGTGCCTAGGGTGGCGAACTCGGTCAGGATGTGGACTACACTGGGACGCAACCTCTGGATGAGCTGGGGCACCAAAGCCCCTTCGCCTTGGCTTACAGTCCTCGCAGCCGGTGTGCCCTCGACCTTGGGAGGGGTGAGGGTGGGGGTTAAGCCCTGGCCTTGACCCGAGCGGCAAGCGGCCACGGCCAGCGCAATCCACAGGGCTAGAAGACAAGCCAAGAGCCGCATGGCCTTCCCCAAGGCTTAACATACCAACGGAAGGCTCATGGCGCATTAACGATCTTTAAGGCGAGGAGCCATTCCACCAGCTCTGGATCGTATGGGAGATCCAACCAGGGGCGTGAAGGTACAGCCATGGGGGTGGCGGGGACGGGCAGTTGGGCGGCCATGGCGTTATAGACCAGGGCGGCAAGGGGCCAGAGGGCCACTACGTCCTCTGCATTGTAGCGGATGAGGGTGGGCAGGGCGCCCTGGTGCCCCTGCTGGTGGAGGTGCCACAGGCGCACGGCATCATAACCCTGGAGGCCCTGCAGGCCCCCTGGGCGGGCCACGCCCAGCTCCTCCTCCACCCGCTTCAGGCCTCCCCGGTATCCCAGGCGACGCAGCGGATACATAATGTCCACATGAGCCAGCCCCGCCAGCACCGGCCCCATCTCCACCTCGATGAAGGGGATGTCGAAGCGCAGGCCGTTGTAGGTGATGACGAGACGGAACCGCCCTATCTCCTCCAGGAACCGCTCCAGATTGGCCCCCCGCACGAAGGCCTGGTAACGGCACCCATCGTAGAGGCCGATGACGGTGATATAAGCATAGCCGGCGCTCAGACCTGTGGTCTCGATGTCTAGGCAAGCCGCCTGGTGTATGAAATCGGCCATTAGGCGCCACCGCTCGCCAGGAGGAAGCCGCTGGGCGAAGAAGAGGGCATTGCCCCTCTCCAACTGCCAGAGGGACTCGTCTAGCCCCTGCCATAGCCATTCCCGCTGCCAGTGGGCCAGGAAGGGGAGGGGGTGGGAGAGGGCCTCCTCCCAGGTGGTGATGCCTTCCAGCCAGAGGCGCCGCTCGGTGCGGGGCCCCACCCCAGGCAGGTGCACAAAAGTGTGGCGAAGCACGACCTTCCCTATGAAAGCTAGCATGGGGGCTTGTCGGTGGCAATAAGGGCATGGAGCGGCGTCGCGTGTGACAGCGGGGGCCCATGGGCCCAAGGCGCCGTGGTAGGATGATGCTGATGCCGCCCATCACGGCGGGACGGCGATGCCTAGGAGGGCATGCCGCCATGACGAGTAAGGGAAGACGCCTGCGCATCGGCCCTGTGCATGTGCCCGCCGAGTACTCGTTGCCACCTCGCCCTGCCGGGGAGGGGGCAGAGGCCCAAGACGCCTATCGGCAGGCCATGTTCCTGTTAGAGGAGGAGCTGGGCCTCTTCCAACGAGCCATGGGGATGCAGTTGGCCATGGCCCAGGCCATCGCCCGGAGCCGCACGCCTGAGGCGGCCGCCCTGCTCCTCCTCTGGTCGCGGGCCTTCGCCTGCCTGGACGGGGCCTGCCGTCTCCTGCTGGTGGGCAGGTATGCCGCCTGCCCTCCCCTGGTGCGGGGTGCCTGCGACCTGCTGGCTGCGCAGAGGGGGCTCATGGAGTCGCGCTTTCAGGAATGGCGGGAATGGCTGGAGTCCTATCCCGCCCAGGAGAGGGGACACGCTGCCCTGGAGGTGGCCCTAGGTCGGTACCGCTCCTCGGCCGCCATCGCCCAGCACCCTAGGCTGGCGGCTATTTATCGTGTGGCCCAGGAGCTCTCCCAGCCCCATTTTGGGGCCACAGTGGTGGAGGCCGCCCCCGAGGTGGCCACTGACCACCTGCCGGTGCCCTTCGCTGAGGCCCGCTTTCACCTGGGGTGGTCTCAGGTGATTATGGGATGGCTGTTGGAGCTGTGTCTCCTCCAGCTGGAGACGGCCGCCGCCTCGGGCCTTATCGCTGCCGAGGTGGCATCGGCGCAGGAGGAGCTACAGCAAGAGGTAGAGAGGGTCCTTTCCCGGCCTGAGAGGTGCCAGGTGAAGGAGGTGGAGGGCCGCCTCCTGCTGGTCAACTTCCGGCGCTCCCCCGGCGCCATGCCCCGGCGCCTCCTCCTCTAGCTTGACCCTTCCTCAAGGGCCCTTTAAAGTGGTAGCAAACCTTCCTAGGGGGTGTGGCATGAGCATAGTGGAGTTTCTGCAGCGCTGCCTCCACGATATGCACCGTCAGTATGACGAGGCGCTCAGAGACCTCACGCCTGAGCAGCTACACTGGACGGCCAACGAGAAAGGGGTCCACATCGCCTTCGTGGCCTGGCACCTGGTGCGCACCGAGGACAACATTGTCAACTTCGTCCTGCGTCGCCAGCCCACCGTCTGGCTGGAGGGAGGGTATGACCAGAAGTTCGGCCTGGACCGCATTCACCAGGGCACAGGATGGAGCCTGGAGCAGGCGCGTGCCCTCCAGCTGCCCTCGGCCCAGGAGTTCCTGGAGTATGCGCGGCGGGTGTGGCAGTCCGTGGAGGAGTTCTTGGGCACCATCGACGACGCCTACCTAGAGCAGACGGTGACCATTAGGCCGCTAGGGGATATGAAGGTCCTCAACGCCATTGGCAACGTATGCATGACCCACGGATATACCCATTTGGGAGAGATACAGCACCTACGGGGGCTGATGGGGCTTAGGGGTAGCCCTGTATGAGGGCTCGAGGGGACATGGCCGCCTCGGGCAGGCCTGGGAGGGCTGTGTCTCAGGGCCCTATCTGAGGATATCGGCGGACATGGCCACGCCGTTGTGTATGAAGAAGGAGCGCACAGCGTTGGCCCAGTTGCGCCCCTGTACGCCGCCGATGCTCTCCTCAAACTCCTTGATCTTAGCGATGTAGAAGCGGCGCTTCTTGACCCTTATCTTCTTGTACCCTCCCTCCACCTCCCGCAGGCACTCCCCTATCATCTGGTCGGGGGTCTTGCCTATCCACTGGGAGAACCGCGCCAGGGCCTGCAGCTTAAAGTCCCAGTCTGGCGGTGCCCCCCAGTGCTGGGAGTAATAGTTGTACCAACGCTGCACCGACTCCTGGCCCGCCAGCTCCTCGACGGTGGCCATGGACGACCTCCTGGCATGGCATCAGGGGTGGCACTGCCACCCCTGATGCCATTGTACTCCATGCCCGTTCCTACAGGGGCAGGCCGAACATCTGGGCCAGATAACGGATCTCCTCTTGCCGCCAAGGCAGGGGGGCAGGGTCCTGGATCATCTTGGCCTCCTTCAGCTTCTCCACCACCTTGGGGTCGCGGGGGAAGGGGTTGCCGTAGCGCATCTCGAAGGAGGTCTGCTCGAAGGGCTCCCGCGGGCGCTGGCCTCCCGCCTCCCAGGACTCGGCCGGGTAGCCCACCAGCTGGCCAAAGAGAAGCATCAGGTGATCGGGATGACCGGTGATCCGCTTGACCGCCTCGGCGTTGAGGGCGGTGAGGAGGGTGCCTAACCCCTCGTCCACGGCAGCGTATAGGGCAGTGCACACGGCCTGAGCTGCCTCGGCAGCTGTAGTGACGGCTAGGACGGCAGGGTTGTCGGCGATGGGCTTAAGCACCTGGGGGACGATAACGTTGTCTACGTAGGCATGGGACCAGCCATGGGTGGGGGGTAGGGCGCCTACGTTCACCAGCTCCTTCAGGGTGGGGGCCCCAGCCTGCACCATGCGCGGCACAGCCGAAAGGTCAGCGAACCACACGATGCATACGGGGGCCGTGTCCAGCTGGACGTTGGTGGTGGGGGTCTTGAGGGAGTCCAGGTCCTCCTTGGAGAGCTGGTCGCGGTAGAGAACTATGGCCTTGTAGAAATCCACGTTAACTGCCCGTGAGGCCAAACGGGCGGCCTCTAGGATGATCTGGATCTTCTCCTTCTCCACCGGCCGCCAGGGCTGGAAGAAACGGATGGAGCGCCGCCGCCCCACAACCTCTTTGAACTCCATGAAACACCTCCTTCGCGCTGATCTCCCCGTTTATTTAGGCCCATTACCCTGGCCTTGTCAACACCTTATATAGGGGACCCTAAGCCCCATCCGAAAGATGACATGAAGACCTGGTGCCAAGAGGTTACGGTTTTGGCCTTGGTGGCAGACAGGTGGCTAGGCCCACCGCCACTCTAGGACGCGGCGGGGCATGACGCAGATGATGGCATGGAGGCCTAGGCCCATGGCCTCGTATTGGGGATAGCGGGCCTTGAGGGCGGCCACAGCTGCCCCATGCTCCGGCCCACCCGTGAGGACCCTGGCCTCTCCCTCCACCATAAGCCAGTGCAAGCGGTGCCAATCGTCGTCGTACACGTCCAGCAGGAGGGCTACTTGAGGGTTTTGGGCGATGTTGCGCAGGCGCCGGAGGGCCTTTCCCCGTTTGGGCTTCTCGTCCACGGGCATGTAAAAACGCCCGCCGAGATAGGCGAAGCAGACGGGCACCAGATGGGGCTGGCCATGGGCATCGGCGGTGGCCAGGCGGGCTACCCGCTGCTGGGCTGCGAACCTCTCCTGCGCGGGGGTGAGCATGTCACTGTTCGGCGAAGGAGATGGAATGGTTAGGAGCAAGCCCAAAGTCGCGTGGTGGCCAGTAGGTGATGAAGGCCTTGCCCACGATGTGGCTTTCCGCCACGAGACCGAAGTAGCGGGAGTCGGTGCTGTTCTCCCGGTTGTCGCCCAGGACGAAGTAGTGCCCGGGAGGTATGACCCACGGGCCACAGCCGTTGCCACTGAAGCTGCAGCGGGTCTTGCCCTGTACGTATGGCTCCTCCAGGGGCCGGCCGTTGACATACACCCGCCCACTGACACCATCGATCTGCACCGTGTCCCCAGGGATGCCGATGATGCGCTTTATGAAGTAGCGGTGAGGAGGCACAGGTGAGCGGAACACGACCACGTCGCCCCTCTTGGGCGCGCCGAAGAGGTAGACCACGTCGCCCTCCCGGGCATGGAAGAAGGGGAGCCAGTCGAAGATGCGCAGGTCCAACTTCAGATAGGCCAGCCGGTTGATGATGAGGTATTCGCCGTCCTCCAGGCTGGGGGCCATGCTGATGCCCTCCACCCGGAAATTCTGCAAAGAGAAGCGCACGGCCAAAAAGATGAGGGCGGCCAAAAGGGCCGTCTCCAAGGCCTCCACCAGGAGGCGGCTCCAAAGCCCCCTCTGCGCCTCGGGCGCTTGAGGCGTCGAGGCGTAGCTCTCGGCCGGCGTCTGCGGAGGCCCCCAGCGCGGTGGGGAAGGCAGCATCTGGGGAGGGCTAGGTTCAGTCTCCTGATGTTCCATCGGCTCGCGAGCCCCCTCACCCCATTATGACACCTATGCCCTATAGGGGCCATTAGGTGAGGCGACCGGGGAGGGAGGTGCTATAATCGTAGCACGTCTTTTCGAGGGAGGGGAGACCGATGAAGATATCGGCGCTGCTGGCCGTGGCCCTCCTGGGCCTGGTGGCGGTGGGATGCCAGGGGGCCGAGAGCAGGGACGCCATCCCGCCAGGGGCCCAGGTGATGGGTGGGGCCCTAGCTGTGGCCCAAGGGGGCAGTATCGGCCTTCAGGGCATCACGGTGACAGGGGTGGGGAAGGTATCGGTGCGTCCGGACATGGCCGTGGTGGCCATGACCGTACACGCGGAAGGGGACGCAGTGGCCCAGGTGGTGCAACAAGGGATGGATGCTCAAGGGCGCCTCCTCTCTCGGCTGCGGGCCCAAGGGGTGAAGGAGGAAGATGTGCGCACCATCGCCTTCAATCTCTTCTCGCAAAGGCCCGTCCCCCTGCCCGCGCCGATGCCTCCCTCACCTGCGCCCGGAACTGCCCCGGGCTCACCTTCCGCGCCGGAGACGATGCCAGCGCCATCCATCTACCCAGCGGTGGCCTATGTCCTGGAGATCTCCATCGAGGTAAAGGTGCGGGATCTACAGCGCCTGGGGGCGTTGCTGCAGGCCGCTGCCCAAGAGGTGGGCGACCTTCTCAGGGTCCAGGGCCTGCACCTGAGCGTGGCCAATCCTCAGCCCCATGAAGAGGAGGCGCGGCGGCTGGCGATGGCCGACGCTCGCGCTCGGGCCCAGCAGCTGGCCGAGAGGGCGGGCGTCTCCTTGGGCCGTCCTGTGGCCATCACGGAGGGGGGAGTGGCCGTGCCCTTCGCCGCCCCTGCAGAGGCCCGCGCAGACGTGGCCATAGGCACCCTGGACATAGTGGTCACGGTGACGGTGGTCTACGAGATAGGGTGAGAGATAGGCGGTGGCCCCGCGCCTCCTGTAACCTGGACTTGGCACCAGCGGTGTGGAAAAGATCGGGAAAGTGGGGCTGGGGCATGTCTTCCTCACAAAGGGCTGAGCGGGTCATCTTTGTGGTGATGTCCGTCCTCTCCGACCGCTCCATAAAGGAGGAGCTGGCCCTGGGGCGGATACGGGTGGAGCCTCTGTGGGAGGACTCCATCCAGCCGGCCAGCATCGACCTCCACCTGGATAGGGTGTTCCGTATTTTCCGGGTGACGCGGCGCCCCTACGTGGACGTGCGGGAGGACGTCTCCGACCTGACGGAGCGGGTGGTCATCGAGCCTGAGGAGCCCTTCATCGTCCAGCCGGGGAGCTTCGTGCTGGCGGGCACCATCGAACACATCACCCTGCCCGATGACATAGTAGCCAGGGTGGACGGCAAGTCCTCCCTGGGGCGGCTGGGTCTCCTGGTGCATGCCACCGCTGGCTATGTGGACCCAGGCTTCTCGGGGAAGCTGACGCTGGAGCTCTCCAACCAGTCGCAGATGCCCATAGCCCTTTATTATGGCATGAAGATCGCCCAGATCTCCTTTTATCGCCTCTCTACGCCTGTGGAGAGGCCCTATGGTTCCCCTGGCCTAAAGAGCAAGTACCAGGGGCAGGACGAGCCCACTCCCTCGCGGGCCTTCCAGGACTTCCAGACCTAGGGCCTCCGCTGGCGACGGCGCAGCTCCATAAGGATGAAGGGGTTGGTCTCCTTTTCGATGCCGATGCGCGTCTCCTCCATATGGCCAGGGAGGACGATGGTATCGTCGGGCAGCTTGAGGAGCTTATGGATGATGCTGTCCATCTCCTGCTGGTAATCGCCGCCGGGGAGGTCGGTGCGGCCGATGGAGCCGCGGAAGAGGGTGTCGCCGCTGAAGAGCATGCCCTCGCTATAGAAGGAGCAGGAGCCGGGGGTGTGGCCAGGGGTGTGAATGACCTTCAGCTTTACGCCCGCCACCTCCACCTCGTCGCCGTCCTCTATGAAGTCATCGGGATCGGGCGGGGGCTCAACGGTGCGGCCCAGCCAGAGGGCGGCAGAGGCCGCTGCTTTGCGGGCGATGTCTAAGTCGCCTTGGTGGAGGAGGAACTTGGCACCGGTGGCCGCCTGCACTGCCCGCACCCCCAGGATATGGTCCAGGTGCCCATGGGAGTTGACGATGAGTTTGATGCGCACCCCCATGTCCCGCGCCAGGTGCAGGATATCGTCGGGCTGGTCGCCGGGGTCGATGCAGATGGCCTCGCCGGTGCGGCGGTTGCCGATGATCCAGCAGTTCTCGGCGAAGAGGCCCACCACCAGCCCCCGCACCATTAGCTCGCTCACCTGTGGCTCCTGGGACATGGTCACCCTCCCTTAGCCCATGTTAACACGGAGGCGATATGATGTTCTTGCTATGGTTCCCTATATGCTCCTGGCCCTAAGGGAGGGGCGCAGGGCCCTGGGGCGGACATCGCCCAATCCCTGGGTGGGGGCAGTGGTGGTGAAGGAGGGGCGGGTAGTGGCCCGGGGCCACACCCGACCCCCGCCTGGTCCCCATGCGGAGGTGGTGGCCTTGTCTAAGGCAGGGGACGCCGCTCGCGGAGGGGAGCTGTATGTGACCTTGGAGCCCTGCGCCCATTACGGTCGCACCCCGCCGTGCACAGAGGCCATCGTGCGGGCGGGCATCGCCCGAGTGCATGTGGCCATGCTGGACCCCGACCCCCAGGTGAACGGCCGAGGTGTGGCTGCCCTGCAGCAGGCAGGCATTGAGGTGGTGGTGGGAGAGGGAAGGGAGGAGGCGGAGAGGCTGTTGGAGGCCTACGTCAAGCACCGCCGCACGGGCCTGCCCTTCGTCATCGCCAAGTTCGCGTGTAGCCTGGATGGGCGTATTGGGGCGGCCAGCGGCGATTCCCGCTGGGTGAGCGGGCCCAAGGCGCGGGCCTGGGCCCACCGGCTGCGCACGCAGGTGGACGCCATCGCCGTAGGCTCTCAGACGGTCTTGGTGGACGATCCCCAGCTGACGGCTCGCCCCGCGGAGAGGCTGGCGCGTCGCCAGCCCCTCCGGGTGGTGGTGGACAGCCGTGGCCGCACCCCCCCCACGGCCCGGGTCTTGGGGCCTGGCGCCCCCACCCTGGTAGCCACCACCGAGGCCTCCTCCCCCGCCTGGCGGGAGGCGTTGATAGAGGCTGGGGCGGAGGTCCTGGTCTTGCCGGCCAAGGATGGGAGGGTGGACCTGCACGCTCTCCTGGTCGCCTTGGGCCGCCGCGGTGTCCTGAGCCTGTTGGTGGAAGGAGGGGGCATCCTGCTGGGCAGCTTCTTCGATGAGAGGTTGGTGGACAAGGTGCACGCCATCATCGCCCCCATGGTGGTGGGGGCAGCCATGGCCCCCACGCCCGTGGCTGGACGTGGCGCCATGCGCATGGCCGATGCCGTCCCCTTACGAGAGGTGTCCATCAGGAGGCTAGGGGAGGATATCTTGGTAACGGGCTACCCACGGTGGCACGGCCATGGCTGAGGTGGCAGTGGTGGTGTTGGCAGCAGGGGCCTCGCGGCGGCTGGGGCGGCCCAAGCAGCTCTTGCCCTATAACCACCGCACCCTTTTGCGCCATGTGGTGGAGCAGGCGCTGGCCGCAGCAGTGGGGCCGGTGGTGGTGGTGCTGGGGGCCCATGCCGCCCAGATAGGCCAGGCCCTGCGTGGGGCGCCAGTGAGCATCGCCCTCAACCACCGCTGGCGGGAGGGGTTGGCCTCCTCCATCCGCTCCGGGGTAAGGGCGGTGGCCAGGACCTTCCCTCAGATCCCGGCCCTGGTGGTGGTCCTGGGGGACCAGCCGCTCATGTCCTCTCATCTCCTGCGACAGGTAGTGGAGGCGTATGGCCGCTTGGGCGCCAGGGTAGTGGCCTGCCGCTACCAGGATGGCACGGTGGGGCCGCCGGCCCTCTTCGCCCGCCCCCTTTGGCGTCACCTCCTCTCCCTCCGGGGCGATGTGGGGGCCAAGAAGGTCATCATGGCCCACATGGACGAGGCCCTCCTCCTCCCCTTCCCTAAGGGAACAGTAGACATCGATACGGAGGCCGATTGGCAGGCCTTCCTCTCAGGCCATCCTGGCCCGCAGGGCGACTGAGGGCCCTAAAAGGGGGTTGGGCCTCGGCCCTGGCCTAAGGACGGGCGCATACAGGCTCTGGGGCGAAGGCCTCTCGGACGGGCCTCCCCTCCCATTCCTCCGGGGGCCGGATGCCCAGGGCCCATAGGGCGGTGGGGGCGGTATCCAAGACCCGGATGGGCCCTTGGAGCTCCACCCCCTTGCGCACACCGGGCCCATGGATCATCCAAGGTATGGTGGTATCCCTTGGGTCATCGCTGCCGTGGACCCGGTCATGCCCACCGTGGTCCGAGGTGACGATGATAAGCGTCGTATCCCATAGCCCTTCTCGGCGGAGGGCCTCCAGGAGAAGGCCAATGGCCTGGTCCACCTGGGATATGGCCGCCAACTGGTCCGGCGAAAACCATCCCGAATCGTGCCCAACGGTGTCGGGGTCTGGGATGTGGATGAAGAGGAGCTGGGGCCTCTCCCGCAGCAGGTAGTCCACGGCCTCAGGGACGATGTCCTTGGCCCAGTAGCCGGGCATGGCGAAATGGTCTACGGCGCCCGGCGGCATCAAGTGGCGGAGCTTTGCCTTCCCCACGAAGGCCGCCACCTTGAGGCCCGCCTCCTTGGCCAGGGTGAAGACGGTGGGAAGGCGCAGGTAGCCCCGCTCTGGCAGCCAGTCGTTCCAGGTGATGCCGTGTGCGGGCACGTCCAGGCCGCTGACCATGGAGGCATGGGCCGGCAAGGTGGCGCTGGGCAGGACCGTCTGGGCGCTCCAGGAATAGGCGCCCTCCTGCCACAGGGAGTCGAGGTAAGGTGTGGAGGCGTTTGCGAACGCCCCAGCCGCGAGGCCGTCCACGCTTATGATGACCACCATCTGGGGCCGCGGGGTGGCGGTGGGGCAGGGAGTGACGAGGGTAGGGGAGGGTGCAAGCCCTTGGGGCGATGGCTGGCTCAGCTCAACTGGCGGCGAGGAGGTGCAGGCCCCAAGGGCCAGGACGCCCAGGAAGGCCACCAGAGACAGCCATCTGGCAAGGGCCCTCACCATGACCCTCCTGGCAGAGATGGGTGCCACCGGTCGCCTACCATGGTGTCCCTATCCTTTCCTTTTCCCCAGATAAAGGCCGATGTGGTTCTTCACCTGCCAAAAGTCTATGCGTGTCTCCCGGACATCCTCCAAGGCCATGTCTAGACCCTCCTCGTCGATGGTGAGGAGGAGGCCCATCTTGCCGTTGGAGGAGTAGTGGAGGTCGCCTGCCCCGATGATGAGGTGGTCTGGGTCGGGCAGGGAGCCATCGGGAAGGGGGGTGTAGTAGAGGATGTCCCGCAGGAGGTCCGGGTTCTGGAGGTACAGATAGGGAGCCACCGCTAGGACGTCTGTGAGGCCGGTGACCTCATCGGTGCGGAGGATGATGGAGGGCCCCACGTTGTCCTGGAGCCTCTGGGGGTTGCTGAAGGTCTTCTCCTGCTCCCTCTCCTGGGATTGCTGCAGGAAGATGGGGATCTCGAACTGCCGCCGTCCAGATTGGGGGTCGCGGGGGTGGAAGTTCCAGATGAGCCTGGCCAGGTCGCCCTCCTGGGGGATATGAGGGTACTCCCAGAGGCGCCACGAGCCATCGGGGCCAGCCCAGGCGTAGACCGTGCCTGGGGGGATGTCGCCCCTGGCCAAGTCATCGCCCACATATCCCCGCACCCGATCCCAGGGGTGGAAGGGGAGGCGGGGGCCGGGCCCTGGATAACCCAGGGGCGCCTCGATGTATATCTCGGCCAGGAGTATATCAGGGTAGCCCAGGGCCCGGTAGGCTGCCTTCACGTCCACGTCGTAGAGCTGGCGGGCTACGCCACCTGCTTGCACCCAGATGAAAGGCCCCATGACGCCAATGGTGTCCTGGGGGAAATGGGTCACCACTGCCACCACCCCTGGGGGCAGCCTCTCCTGGAACCTGGTGGGTAGGGGCTGCCCTAGGGCCAGGTTGAGATAGAGGTTCTGGGCCACCTCCTCCGGCAGCTCGTAGACGATCTGCCGGATGCCCAGCTCAGGGATGGTACGGAGGCGGGGCACCAGATGGTAAAATCGGAGCTCGGGCAGGAGCTTCAGAGCCGCCGAGAAGCTGGTCACTCCCTTGAGCCTTTCCCTCAGCTCATCGGGGAGGGGGATAGGGGTGGGCAGCTGGATCTGGGGGGTGGGGGTGGGAGCAGGGGCAGGGCTCTCAAGGGGGGTGGACCACCCCTGGGGCTCGCCATCGGCCGGGAGTTGTGGTTGAAGGGGCGACCTGTGGCAGGCGACGATGGCCAGCAGGCTCCCCGCCAGCACCATGAGCCGACAGAGGGCCCAAAAACCCCTGAGCACCGCAGATGGGCGCGGTCGGGAAGAAAAGAGCACCAGATCCCTCGGCTTTCGTATGCCTGCGCGCCCAGGGCCTCTCCATGCATGAGCGGAGCCCTGAGCCATCATATATCACCTTATGGAGCCGTGGGAGCGCTATGTCAACGGTCTTGGCGGTGCTGGTCTAGCATCTAGGCGGCCTATGGAGGGCCACCTTCTCTTTACCGAGCTGAGGGGCCAGCCCCCCGAGGGGAGATGGCCAACTGCTGTTGCAAGGAGGCGATGCCAGGGCTCACCTCCACGGTGTACTTGGCGGGGGAGTGCAGGTCCTTGTAGGGCTCAGGTAGCCTGGCGAACTCTTCTTGGAAGTGGCGTCGCAGCTCCTGCAGGGTGGGGAGAGGGCCCAGTATACGCCCCTCCTTCATGACCTGGCGCAGCAGGGGACGCCCCCCTGGCATCTGCTCACCGCGCAGGGCCAGCACGTCGCGGGCCATGGCGCCCTTCCCGTCGTAGAAGCGGAAGACCTGCTTGGCCCCGGGGAGGGTGGCCTTGCCCTGGCTCAGCTTGAGGACTGGCCGCCCCTCATACTCCACCAGCTTGTAGGCCATGTCCAACCAGGGGGCATCAGCGGATACCCCCATACGTGTCCCTACTCCGAAGGCATCGATGGGCGCCCCTCCCCGCACCAGCGCTTCTATCTCCCACTCGTCCAGGCCGCCGCTGGCAAAGATCTGGGCCTCCGTCAGCCCTGCCGCGTCTAGGATCTTGCGCACCTCCCGACTGAGGGAGAGGAGGTCGCCGGAGTCCAGGCGCACCCCACGCAGGCGGTGGCCGCGCTGCGCCATCTCCTGCCCTACCAGGGCCGCTATCCGCGCCCCTTGTAGGGTGTCGTAGGTATCGATGAGGAGGACGGAACGCTCTGGAAAGGAGCGGGCGAAGGCCTGGAAGGCCTCCAGCTCCGACGGGAAGGCCATGACATAGGAATGGGCCATGGTGCCAGCCACAGGGATGCCATACACCTTCCCTGCCAGCACGTTGCTAGTGGCGGCGAACCCCACTAGATAGCAACAGCGGGCCACCTTGAGCCCGGCTTCCAAGCCGTGGGTGCGGCGGAAGGCGAAGTCCACCAGCACCCGCCCCTTGGCCGCCCACACGCAACGGGCAGCCTTGGTGGCGATAACCGTCTGCAGGTGCACCTGGTTTATGATGTAAGTCTCCGCCAGCTGGGCCTCGATGATGGGCGCCTTCACCTCCAAGATGGGCTCGTTGGCGAAGACCAGGCTTCCTTCCGTCACCGCCCATACCTCGCCCGTGAACCGCAGGCCCGCCAGGTACTCCAAGAAGGGGGGTGAGAAGATGCCTGTGGACTCCAGGTACTGGAGGTCCGAGGCGGTGAAGCGTAGGCCCTCCAGGTAGCGCAGCACGTCCTCCAGCCCAGCGGCCACCAAATAGCCCCGCCCCTGGGGGAGGGTTCGGACGAAGAGGCTAAAGACGGCTTGACCGTGCATGCCATGCTCCCAGTAGCTCTGGGCCATGGTCAGCTCATAGAGGTCGGTGGCCAGGGCTAAGCCCATCTCCTCCATATCCCTGCTCAGCACCTAGCTTACCAGGGAGGAACCTCAAGAGGGGATCTGCCCCGGGGATGAGGCACCAGCGCCGCTGCCACCTCAGGAAGAGGGTTTGCCCCACCGCCTGAGGCGGTGGCGGATACCCCTGCACCTTGACGCAGGCCTCTCGATCAGTTAGAAAGGCGGGGGCGGGTTTACACAGGAGGGTGAGACCATGGACCTAAGGCGGAAGGCGGCCATCGTCGGCGTGGGAGAGGTGGGGCCCATGCGGGACCCCGGCGGTCGCTCTGCCATCCACCTCATGCTGGAGGCGGCCAGGCTGGCCATGACCGATGCCAGACTCCTTCCCAAAGACATCGATGGCCTGTTGGTGGGCCCCTTGCTAGTCGGCGCCCCCATGACTATCCCATCCATCATGGGGGAATACCTGGGGCTGGAGCTCACTTATGCCGATACCGTGGATCTGGGAGGGGCCACGGCCGCCGGCATGGTGTGGCGGGCGGCGGCAGCCATCGCTGCCGGGGCGGCCAACGCCGTCCTCTGCCTCACCGGGGACGCTGTGGACCCCAAGGCCTTTTACACCCGCGGGGTGCGCTGGGATGGCATGCCCGCTCCCGAGTTCGAGCGGCCCTATGGGCCCATGGGGGCCAACTCCGGGTATGCCCTGGCGGCCATGCGTCACGCCTACGAGTATGGCACCACCGACCGTCAGCGGGCCAAGGTGGCCGTGGACCAGCGCACCAACGCCTGCGCCAACCCTAGGGCCCTTTTCTATGGGAAGCCCATCACCATCGACGATGTGCTCGAGTCCCCGGTCATTGTGGACCCATTGCACCTGCTGGAGATCGTCATGCCCTGTTCGGGGGCCATAGCCTTCATCGTGGCCCGCCCGGAGATAGCTAAGGAATGCCCCCATCCCCCTGTCTACCTCCTCGGCTTCGGGGAGAAGATCACCCATAGCCTTCCTGCCTACGCCCCTAGCCTCACCACCACGCCCATCGTCTACACGGCGGCCAAGGCCTTTGAGATGGCCGGTGTCACCCCCAAGGATATCGACCTGGTATCCGTCTACGACTGCTACACCATCACTGTCATCATCACCCTGGAGGACGCCGGCTTCTGCCCCAAGGGGAGGGGAGGGCCCTTCGTGGAGGAGCACGACCTGACCTATAAGGGGGACCTGCCTGTCAACACCCACGGGGGCCAGCTCTCCTATGGTCAGCCTGGCCTGGCGGGTGGGGCCTCGCACATTATGGAGGCCGTATACCAGCTGCAAGGCCGGGCCGGGGAGAGGCAGGTGAAGGACTGCCAGCTGGCCTTCGTCAACGGCAATGGAGGCATCCTGAGCGAGCAGGTGTCGCTGGTCCTGGGGAGGGAGTGATGAGCGAGGCCAAGGAGCAGCCTAAGATCCCTTTACCACGCCCTACCGCCATAAGCGCCCCCTTCTGGGAAGCGGCCCGACAGGGCCGTCTCCTGCTCCAGTACTGCCCCCGCTGCCAGAGGTATATCTTCTATCCGCGGCCCTACTGCATTCATTGCCTAGGGGAGCTGGAATGGCGGGAGGCTAGCGGCCGGGGCCGGGTGTATAGCTTTACCATCGTGCGGCGGCCGGCTACACCCGCCTTCGCCGATAAGGTGCCTTATGTGTATGCCATTGTGGAGCTGGAGGAGGGAGTGAGGATGACAGCCAACATCGTGGGCTGCCGGCCGGAGGAGGTGAGAGTGGATATGCCGGTACGGGCGGTCTTTGAGCCAGCGGGAGACGATGTCTCCCTCGTCCAGTTCGCCCCTGCTTAGGAGTATGGCCATATGAGGCCTGTGTTGCGCACAAAGCTGTGTGAGCTGTTAGGCATCGAGTATCCCATCATCTTGGCGGGCATGGGTGGGGTGGCCAGGGCCGAGCTGGTGGCTGCTGTCTCCAACGCCGGCGGCCTCGGGGTCATAGGGGCTACCGGAATGCGGCCCGAGCGACTGCGGCAAGAGATCCGCAAGGTGCGGGACCTCACCGACAGGCCCTTTGGGGTAGATATCCTTCTGCCTGTCCTGCCATCGGAGATGGGGAGGGTGCAGGAGGAGGCTCCACAGGGCCCCCGGCGATCCTGGCGTGACCTTCTGACCTCGGAGCACCACCAGTTCATGGCCGAGATGTGGGAGCGGTTCCGCCTCCCGCCCCTGCGCGAGGACCTCTCCCGCTCTACCCTGGGCCGAGACTTCGGGCCCGACTATATCCGTCGGCAGATGGAGGTGGTGCTGGAGGAGGGGGTGCCTGTGTTCGCCTCCGGGCTGGGCAACCCCGCCCCCTTCGTGCCCGAGCTTCACAGGAGCGGCGCCAAGGTCATCGCTCTGGTGGGCAACGTCAAGAACGCCCTGCGGGTGCGGGAGGGAGGGGCGGACATCATCGTGGCCCAGGGGCACGAGGCTGGGGGCCACACGGGCCGCATCGGCACCATGGCCCTGGTGCCCCAGGTGGTGGATGCCGTGGCCCCCACCCCGGTGGTGGCTGCTGGGGGCATAGGCGATGGGCGGGGCCTGGCCGCCGCCCTCTGCCTTGGGGCGGTGGGCGTCTGGGTAGGCACTGCCTTCCTCGTATCTGAAGAGGCCCACCTGGACCCCGACCTCAAGCGCCGCATCCTGGAGGCCTCCGAGGAGGACACCCGCGTAACCCGTATCTACACGGGCAAGACGGCGCGGGTCATCAACAACCCATTGCTGGAGGAGTGGGAGAGGCGCGGCCTCCCCACCCTCCCCTTCCCCTATCAGGGCGGGTTCATGGCCCAGTTCCTCGCCGCCGCCCGCGATGCCGGGCGCAAGGAGCTCCTCATGAACGCTGCCGGCCAGGTGTGCGGGATGCTGCGGCGGATAAGGCCAGCTAGGGAGATCGTGGAGGAGATGGTGGCGCAGGCGGTCGAGGCCCTGAGCAAAGCGCTTCCGGAGGGGGTTCAATTCTCATCGTAGGAGGGAGGAGATGACGGCCGTCATCTACGAGAAGAAGGATTACATCGTCTACATCACCCTCAACCGCCCCGAGGTGCATAACGCCATGAACCCAGAGATGGTGGTGCGCCTGGCTGAGGCCTGGCTAGAGTTCGACGCCGACCCGGAGGCGCGGGTGGCCATCATCACTGGGGCTGGCGATCAGGCCTTTAGTGCCGGGGCCGACCTGAAGCGCCTCATTCCCCTAGTGACCCGCGCTAGGGCGCCGGAGGACGAGTGGGACCGGCGCGTCTTGGAGGAGCGGATAGACGGCGTACGGCTTATTGACATCGCCCTGATGCGGCTGCGCCCCATCTACAAGCCCGTCATCGCTGCTATCAATGGCTGGTGCCTGGCCGGGGGCACGGAGCTGGCCCTGGCCACCGACATCCGCATTGCTGCCGAGCACGCCTCCCTGGGCCTTATGGAGCCCAAGAGGGGCCTGGTACCTGGTGGGGGCTCCATGGCCCGCCTTCCCCGCCAGATCCCCTACTGCAAGGCCATGGAGATCCTCCTCACAGGCGACCCTATACCTGCCCAGGAGGCCTATCGCATCGGCCTGGTCAACTATGTGGTGCCCCTGGCGGAGCTGATGCCCACCGCTGAGCGGTTCGCCCGCACCATCGCTGAGAATGGGCCCCTGGCGGTGCGCAAGATCAAGGAGACGGTCATCCGCTCCTCCGGCGTCCCTCTGGAGGAGGCATACCGGCTGGAGAACGAGGCCTCCGCTGTCATCATGCGCAGCGAGGATGCCCGGGAGGGGGCGAGGGCCTTCGCCGAGAAGAGGCCGCCCAGGTTCACTGGCAGATAGAGAGAGGGCTGCCTCAGCTAGAGTATGGCCCCCTCATCCCTGAGGGCCAGGATCTCGCTGGGCTGGTAGCCCAGCTCCAACAAGACCTGCTCCGTGTGTTGGCCCAACTGGGGGGCTGGCCCTGGGTTTATGACCGTGCCGCCGAAGTCCGCCGGGGAGGCCACCAGGGGCTTAAGCGCCCCGTCCTCTGTGGGCACATCTACGAACACCCCTGCGGCCCGGGCCAGGGGATCGGCCAATAGATCGTCGATGGAGTTTACAGGCTCCCACCAGATGTCGTGGGCCCTGAACACCTCCGCCCACTCCTCCCGCGTCTTGAGGGCGAACGTCTGGTCCAGCTCCGCCACCAGCTCAGGGGCATGGCGGCTGCGTAGCTCCAAGGTCTGGAAGCGGGGATCGTCCCTCAGGTCCTCACGGCCTATGGCCCTACACAGGTTAGGCCAGTGGCGGTCTCCCTCCACCAGGAGGAGCCAGAACCATTTGCCGTCCTTGGCCTGATAGCAGTTGGCCAAGGGGTTACGCATGTGATAGCGGTCCTGGGGGCGCACGGATGTGCCCAGGCGGGCGCCCCGCAGGATGTCCCAGTTGCCCATGTAGGCCGCCACCCGCAGCAGGGAGACGTGCAGGTACTGGCCCTGGCCCGTGCGTTCTCGGGCCAGCAGGGCGGCGCTCACCGCCCCTGCCACCACCATGGCCGTGGTGTTGTCCCCGATGCCTGTGGGAGGTTGGGAAGGAGCTGCGCCGGGCGGGCTGCCCATGTGGGCCAGGCCAGCCCGCGCCCACACCGCCCCTATATCATATGCGGGCCTGTTCTCCTCCTGATGCCCTCTGCCGTAGCCCGTCACCTGACAGTACACTAGCCGTGGGTTGAGGGCGGAGACGTCGTCATAACTTAGGCCCATCCTTTGCAGGACGCGGGGCCGCAGGTTGGTGATGAAGACGTCTGCCCCCTTAAGGAGGCGGCCCATGACGTCCCTCGCCTTCTCATGCTTTAGGTCCAGGACTACGCTCCACTTGCCCCTGTTGGCCTGCTCGAAGAAGGGGTTCTCCTCGGCCGAGCTGCTGAAGGCCGTCTTGTAGACTTGCCGCATGGGGTCGCCCGTGGGCGGCTCCACCTTGATGACCCGCGCCCCCCAATCGGCCAAGATGGCAGCCGCCGCTGGGGCCGCCAGCCAGATGGCCACCTCCACCACCTGAATGCCTGAAAGAGGGCCGCCCATGTTAGGGGCGAGTATAGCCATGTCCCCCCTAGAGGTCAACGGGAAGCCCATGGCGCCCGGTGACCGAGCAGATGGGGCTGTGGGCCCCTCTATTGGCCATTTGGACCCTACAGTGCCCCCAGTGGCGGCGTCCTCATATCTGGAGGGTGGCGAAGAAGTCCTCGCCGGGGGTGTACCGGCAGCAGTAGCGGGCGATGATCATGGCCTTGACGCGCTTCAGGGTGGCGAGGGGGGCCTCAGCGATGCTACGGGCCACCGCCAGGGCCTCCTCCATGAGCCTATCTGCTAGCACTACAGCGCTCACCAGGCCGATGCGCAGCGCCTCCTGAGCGTCGATGTGCCGCCCCGTAAGGCATAGGTCACGGGCCAAGCCGCCACCGATGATCTCGGCCAGGGGCCCATACAGGGTGGGGGCCCCGAACTTGATCTCGGGGTGGGCGAAGATGGCCGTGTCTGCCGCTATACGGACGTCGCACAGGACGGCCAGGTCTAGCCCCCCGCCCATGGCGGGCCCGTTGATGGCGGCCACCAGCGGCTTGGGGAAGTTCATCAGGCGGAGATGGAACCGGTCCGTGGACTCGATGAAAGCCTTGAGCTGCTCCGGCTCCCTCTGGAAGAATTCGTTGCGGTCAAAGCCGGCGCAAAATACGGGACCGGCCCCGGTTATGACCACCACGCTCACACCATCGTCTGCCTCCAGATCTGCCAGGCAGGCATCTATCTCGTTGCGCAGGGCGACAGATAGGGCGTTGCGCTTATCTGGGCGGTTAAGGGTCAGGACAGCCACCTTGTCCTGCCTTTGCAGAGTCAGGAACTGGAAGCTCATGTCAGCACGCCCCTTTCCCCTGTGTTACTACCCTAGTGTCAGCGCCCCAAGGCTAAGGTGCCTTGCGGAGCCCAGCATACCTCTCAGCGAGACGGGAAAGCACCGCCTTAGCCTCCTCCATCATCTCCCGCACGATGTCGCCGGCGGACTTGACCTCCCGCACCGCCCCGGCGATCTGGCCGGCGAGCATGATGCCCATGTCGGTATCGCCGTGGAGGACAGCAGCCTCCATCTTCTCGGGGTCTACCATCATCTGGAAGGGGAAGGGCTGGATCTCCGCTTGGCGGTCCTGCCACAGCTCCACGTATCGGTTGCGGATGACGCGGCAGTCCTTGCCCGTGAAGGCCCTGGTGACGACGGTGTCCTCCTCGGTGGCCTGCAGGATCTTTTGCTTATAGTTTTGGTGGGCGAAGGCCTCGTGGGTGGCGACGAAGCGGGTGCCCACCCAGACGCCACAGGCGCCTAGGGCAAGGGCGGCCACCAGGACGCGGCCATCGGCGATGCCGCCGGCGGCCACTACCGGCGTAGGAGCCACGGCGTCCACCACCTGGGGCACCAGAGCCAGGGTGGCGATGCGGCCCGTGTGGCCCCCGCCCTCGGTGCCCTGAGCCACCACGATGTCGGTGCCCCCCTCCACCACGCGCCGGGCGTGACGCACGGTGCCCACTACGGCCATGACGGTTATGCCCGCCTGGTGCAAGGCTTCCACATAGGGAGCGGGATTTCCCAGCCCAGAGGCAAAGACGGGTACCCTCTCCTCTATAATCACCTCTATCATCTCCTCCTGCCCCGGCCAGTCACGGGCCAGGAGGAGATCGACGCCGAAGGGCTTATCCGTAAGGTCTTTTACCTTTCGGATCTCCTCCCGCAGCTGGGCGGGAGACATGAAGCCGGCGCCGATGACGCCCAGGCCGCCAGCGTTGGAGACGGCGGCCACCAGCTCCGCCCTGGCTACCCCGCCCATGCCGGCCTGGATGATGGGGTAGGTGATCCCCAGCCTCTCGGTAAGGGGCGTTCTGATCATGGCTTTCACCTCCTTATCGACCTTTGAACTGCGGTCGGCGGCGTTCCCGGAAGGCCCGGGCCGCCTCCTGCAAGTCCTCGCTGCTCATGGTCATCGCTTCCAAGAACATGGAGGAGTCCAAGGCCAGGTTCACGTGCTCCCTCAACACCTTGTTCATAGCGTATTTGGTCCAGCGGATGGCCATGGGCGCCCCTTGGGCCAGGATGTGGGCTATCTCCATGGCCTTGGGCATGACCTAGTCGGCAGGGACAGCGTAGTTGACGAGGCCCAGGCGCTCCGCCTCCCTGCCGTCCACCCACCTGCCGGTGAGGAGGAACTCCTTGGCGCGGGCCATCCCCACCAGCCAGGGCCAGATGATGACGCCACCATCGCCGGCCACCAGGCCCATGCGCACGTGAGTGTCGGCGATGCGGGCTGTCTCACTCATGACGATGATGTCGCAGAAGAGGGCCAAGGTGGCCCCTAGGCCGGCGGCGTCGCCGTTGACGGCGGCCACGATGGGTTGCTCCACCTCCAGCAGGTTGGAGATGAGGCGTCGGACCATATAAAAGGGCACGCGGGGGCCCTGGGGACGGAAGGAGCGCGTCTCCATCCCCTCCACATCGCCTCCCGCGCAGAAGGCGGGCCCCGCCCCCGTGAGGACGATGCATCGCACCTCGTCATCCTCTGCGATATGGAGCCAGATCTGCTCCAGCTCCTGGTGCATCTGCAGGTTGACGGCGTTCCTCTTCTCCGGCCGGTTCATGGTCACCACACAGACGCCGTTATCGCTCTTTTCTATGAGCAGGGTGCGGTACCGGCTGTAATCGACCATCTGGACCTCCCTCACCGGTCATGTGGGATGTGCCGCTCTGGGGGACCGGCGTAGCGGGCCCCCAATGCCTCAGGGATGATGCGCAACGGTACGCCTTCCTTGATCTCCTCCACCACGTGGGCGGCGATGGCGAAGCCATAGCTTATGGCGGCCAGGGCCTCTATCTCCAAGGGGTCGAACCCCAGCTCGCAGTAGAGGGCGGCCATCATGCCCGCCAGGTTGATGGGCAGCCTCTTGCCGATGCGCTGCTGGGTGGCTTCCTGGATGACCTCCATAAGCTGCGCCTTGGGGCCCCAGGCGCCCATCTCTTGCGCCTTGCGCCGGAGCAGCTCCGCCCGGGGCTCTGCGGTCTTGTGGATGGGGTGCCCAAGGCCTGGGACAGACTCGCCGCGGGCAAGGTAAGCGTCCACTGTCCGCAGGCCGGCCTCCTTCGGCGATAGCCCCTCGCGCTCCATAGCCTGGTAGGTTCTGTAGATCATCTCGGCAGCTGGCCGAGGGGAGCCGGTAACGCTGCCGTGGGCCAGTATCCCCGCGGCAACTCCAGGAATGGGGTACTCGGGATGGGCGGAGGCTACGAAGCGAGCGGCGCAGGTGGCGGCGCTTATGAACTGCTGGCCCATCGCCACCTTCAGAAGGAGCTCCCATAGGGCAGCCTCCCGCTTGGTGGGGAGCTCGCCTCGGATGAGCAGCCACGTCGCCTCTACGAAGGAGAGCCTCTCCACAATCTCCTCCAGGGGGTAGCCGCGCACCCAGATGCGCCCCTCCTCCACGCGGCTGATGCGGGTGGTCCAATAATCGCTCCAATCGCCCTTCGCCAGGAACTCCCCCACATGGCGGCGCTTGGGTGGCTGGGTCATGGTCTCTCCTCCCAGGGCAGGAGCACGATGCGCGCGTGGTCGGCCTCGGGCTCGTCCAGCTGCGCCAGCGCCGCGTTGGCCTCCCGCAGGGGAAACCGCGCCGTGACAGAGCGGGAAAGGTCGAGGCGCCCCGATAGCACCAGCCCTATCACCTGGTCCAGATCGCGCCGCCTGCTCCCGTAGGAGCCCATGACGGTGAGCTCACGCCAGGCGAAGATGGTGGGGGGAGGCAAGGACAGGTCCTGTTGGCCCATGCCCACAATGACGGCGCGTCCGCCGGGCCGGAGGCTGCGTACCGCCTCCATGAGCGTCTCCCGCTGCCCCACGCAGTCCAGGGCGAGGTCAACGCCGCCCATCAGGTGCTGAACCTCATTATGGAGGGTCTCTGAGGCCAAGATGGTGTGGTGGGCGCCCATCTCGCCCGCCCGCTGGAGGGCTTGGGGCCGCACGTCTGAGGCCACCACCACGTCGGCGCCCAGGGCCCGGGCCAGAAGCACGGCGTGAAGGCCTACGCCCCCGGCCACCGATTATGAGCACCTGCTCCCCTTCCTTCAGCCGGCCCCGTACCACTAGGGCGTGATAGGGCGTGGCCACCGCATCGGCCAGGATGGCACCTACCTCGAAGGGGATGCCCTCGGGCAAGGGCACCAGGGTATCCATGGGCGCCCGGACGTACTGGGCGAAGCCGCCGTCCTCGCTCACGCCCAGGACCTTCTGTTGAGGGCAGAGGTTGTCATCGCCGGCCTGACAAGCTCTGCATCGGCCGCAAGGGATGCCCGGCCTGACATGACGGTCTGCCCAGGCTCCACCCCCTGGACGCCAGGGCCGATGGCCTCCACCGTGCCTGCTATCTCGTGGCCCAAGACGATGGGCGTGTTGGCCACCGGCAGCTGGCCGCGGAACATGTGGCGGTCGGAGCCGCAGACGCCGGCTGCCAGCACGCGCACCAGGGCCTCGCCTGGGCTGGGGGTGGGCACCGGCACTTCCTCGATGAGCAGGGGCGAGCCCGGCGCATGCAGCCGCGCCGCCATCATAGCGCGGGACAGGGACCCCCCAGAGCGTGCCACCCTTGATCCCCTGTATCGCCTCACGTTGACTAAACTAACGATCGTTTATCTAGCCCGCATGCCATAGCAACATTGTAGAGGAGTCATGTCACCGGGCAGCGTCAAGGTCAAGGGGAGGGCTGGCCGGCGGCGGGGTGGCGAGGCCACTAGGCGGCGCATCCTCTCGGTGGCCCTTCGCCTCTTCGCTCGCGAAGGCTTTCACGGCGCCTCCGTGCGCGCCATCGCGCGGGCGGCGGGGCTTACGGAGGCGGCCATCTATTACCACTTCCCTTCTAAGCGGGCCATCGTGGAAGCCCTCTATCAGGAGCGCGGTTTTTTGGCCGCCCTGGATGGGTTGGAGCGGCTTTCGGGGCAGAAGCCCCTTAGGGAGCAGCTGGTGGCCAACGCCCTGGCCAGCGCCCGCCTGTGGGATGAGAACGCTGACTTCCTGCGTGTGGTCATCCTGGAGGTGCTGCGGGGGGACAAGGCGGCGGACGCTGTGCATCGCCAGCTTATGGAGCGTTGGCGCCGTGGCATCCTAGAGCTGCTGTCACGTTACCAGGCCCGGGGGGATATCCCGGCCTCCAGGGATTTGGAGGAGGCGGCCTCCTCGTGGGTCTACCTCCTCTTCGGGGCCTTCATGGAAAGGCTATTATCGTTGCGCCGTGGCACCCGCCCCTCACGTTTCCTAACGCCGGAGTTCCGCCGGCGTATGGAGGAGGTTGCCGCTGCCTTCGCCTCCAGGCTCCAATCGCCCTAGGTATGCCCCTCTGCTGGCGACGCTGCTCCCCGCCCTGGGCGTCTAGCGGCCCCGCTCCCAGAAATCGAAACGGCCCATGGGCAGGACGGTGCTCACCTGCGGGTCGGCCAGGCGAACCCTAAGCTTGGGGTCCAGGGCGCTAGCGGTGAGGTTGGTGGTGAAGACGGTGGGCAGCAGGTGGTTATAGCGGTGGTTTATGAGCTGGAAGAGCTTCTCCTGAGCCCAGGGGGTACTGGAGTGTTGGCCCAGGTCGTCCAGGATAAGGTGGGGTATGGTGCGCACCACCTCAAAGCTATCGTCGTAGGGGAGGTGGTGGCGGGGGTCGAAGGTGGAGCGCAGGTGGTCCAGCAAGTCGGGCACCGCCAGGAAGAGGACCGACCGCCCCTCCTTGCGCCAGTGGTGGCCAATGGCCGCGGCTAAACGGGTCTTGCCAGTGCCGGGGCGTCCCACTAGCACTAGGAAGCCGCGGGGATCGCGGGCGAAAGCCCGCGCCTGGACCACGGTGCGACGCAGGATCTGTTGCTCCTCAGGGTCTCGGGTGATGACACTAGGGTCGAAGCTGCGGAAGGTGAGGCCCTGCAGTCGTGGGGAGGCGAGGATGTCGATGCGCAGGAGGCCCTCAGGCACGTCATCCCCCAACCTCAGCACCTTGGAGGAGGGGTCGGTGAGCCTGGTGCGCAGCCTGGGCTCCAGACGGGACAGCGGTGCGGCCAGGGTCACCACCATGGGCAGGCGGGCGGCGTGACGGTGGTTTATGAGCTGGAAGAGCTTCTCTTGCGCCCACGGGGTGCTCTGGTGGCTGCCCAGGTCGTCCAGAACCAGGAGGGGCACCGAGCGCAGCTGCTCCAAAAGCTCGTCGTAGGCGGTGTCGGCATCGGGCCTGTATGTGGCCCGCAGGTGGTCCAGGAGGTCTGGCACGGCCAAAAAGAGGGTGAGCTGGCCCCGCTCGATGCACCGGTTGGCCACCGCCGCTGCCAGATGGGTCTTGCCGCTGCCGCTGGGCCCAGCAATGACCAGGAACCCCTGGGGGTCCTCAGCGAAGCGGCGGGCCTCCTCCACCGCCTGAGCATAGGGCTGGCCGCGATTGGCATCCAGGTTATCAAAGGTGAGGTTCAGGTGGTGGCGGAGGTTGGAGAAGCGCTGGAGGCGGCGGCGTCGGGCCTCCTGGTCCTCCTGGAGGGTGCAACGGCAGGGGAAGGCCCTGCCGAAGTCGGGGTGGCCCAGGGGCACGGCCTTGCGCACGAGGCCGGCCCCTCCGCAGTAGGGGCAGGTGGGCTCCTCTTCCTCCTCAGCGGCCGGCGGGGGAGGCGGGCTCCCCCTTCCCGCGTCGATATCGCTCCTCCAGCCAGCGGAGGTCATCCCTCTCAGAACCTCGTCCAGCCGCCTCATGTCTGGGCCCCTCCTCTTCCCATCGCCTGAGTATGGCCTTTATGTACCGCCAGCTCCTCTTGTTGCGCTCCACAGCCTCCCGGAAGGCGGCCTCGATCCAGGGCCAGGGGTAGCGGGCCTCGGCCTCTTCCAGCTCCTCGGCCACCAGGGGGGCCAGAGGGCCGATGTTCTCCTCGTACAGACGGAAGATGTTGGGCTGAGGCAGGAGGCACGGCCCGGGGATGAGGATGGGGCGCCCTCCCTCCTCCTGCCGCCGGATGGTGCCTCTTTTCAGGGCCAGGGCCAGTCCCTGCCGGGCCGCCTGGGCCGGTCGCTTGGTGTGACGGGCCAGGGCCCGCAGCAGGAGGGGATGGGCCAGCAGCTCCTCCTCCCCCATCCCTTGGCCTCCAGCTAGGAAGAGGAAATAAAGGGTCACCATGAGCTCCTCCAGGCCCATCTGGGGCAGGAGGTGCAAGAAGAGCTGGGGGGCCAAAGGGACGGAGCCCCCAGGGAGGCGTATCTGTTCCCTACTCATGGGCCCCTTCCTGGCCCTCCCATGCCTCCGGCCCAGGCACGAGGAAATCGTCGAAGCGGGCGATGCGTTGGCGGAAGCGCAGGTGGACAGTGGCCGTGGGGCCGTTGCGGTGCTTGGCCACGATGATCTGGGCGTCCTCAGCGGGGTAGGCCTTGGCCGGCCGGTCCTTGTGCATCTCCTCCCACTCCTCGCGCCGCACGTAGGCCGCCTCCCGGTAGATGAACATGACGACATCAGCATCCTGCTCGATGGAGCCCGACTCGCGGAGGTCGGATAGCTGGGGGATGTGGGAGGCGCGCACGTCGGCGGCCCGCGAGAGCTGGGCGGCGGCCACCACCGGCACGTCCAGGTCGCGGGCAAGGGCCTTCAGGGAGCGGGATACATAGGATACCTCCTGCACCCTGTTCTCCAGGCGTATGTCAGGGCGTAAGAGCTGCAGATAGTCTACCATCACCATGTCAAGCCCTTGCTCCACCTGGAGGCGGCGGGCCTTGGCCCTGAGCTCGGCCACCGTCAGGACCGGGGAGTCGTCGATGTAGATGGCGGCCTGGGAGAGGCGCTCCGTGGCCTTGGCGATGGCCACCTCGTCGCGCTGGGAGAGGATGCCGGCGCCAATGCGGGCCGAGTCCACCCCCGACTCCATGGCCAACAGCCGCTGCCCCACCTGGATGGCGGCCATCTCCAGGCTGAAGAAGGCCACCACCGCCCGCTGGCGCAGGGCGGCGTTACGGGCGAAGTTCAAGAGAAGGGATGTCTTGCCCAGCCCTGTGCGGGCGGCCACCACGATGAGCTCAGATCGCTTGAGGCCTCCTAGGAGGAGGGTGTCCAGGTCGATGTAACCGGTGGTGATGGCCCGGGCCTCGGCGGCCACTGGGCTCACTAGGGCGGCCTGGCTCCGACGCCACTCCTCCAGCACCTCGCGAAGGTGCAAAAAGTCCCGCACCTCCTGGCCCTGGCGCACGGCGGCGATGCGGGCCTCGGCCCGCGCCAGCACCCTGGCCACGTCCGGGTCGTCGGCCCGATAGGCCTCCTGGGCGATCTCCTGGGCCGCCTGCAGGAGGCGGCGGTAGATGGCGTCCCGTTGAACGATGCGGGCGTACTCTTCGGCCAGGAGAGGAGTGGGGAGATCGGCCACCAGCTGGGAGAGATAGGCCACTCCTCCCGCCTGCTCCAGGAGGCCTCGCCGGGCTAGCTCATGGGCCACCGTCACCTGGTTGGCGGCCTCCCCCCGCTGCCATAGGTCGAGGCAGGCCTGATAGATCCAGCGGTGCTCGTCGCGGAAGAAGTCCTCCGGCCGGACGATGGTCACCACCCTGGCGATGGCCTCGGGGTCCACGAGAAGGGAGGCCACCACCGCCCGCTCGGCCTCGATGTCGTGAGGGGGGAGCCGCTCGGCCACCAAGGGTCTACCCCCCTTGCCCCTCCTCCAGGGGCACCACCTCCACTGTCAGCTGGGCGTGCACGTTGCGGGTGAGACGCAAGGAAACTTGGAAGGTGCCCACCTCCCGGATGGGATGGTCCAGCTCCACCTGGCGATGGTCCACATGGATCCCTATCTCCGCCTTAATGGCCTCGGCGATGTCGGCGGCGGTGACGGAGCCGAAGAGCTTGCCCTGCTCCCCCACGCGCACGGGTATGCGGAACGTCTTGCCCTGCAGGCGGGGCAGGACCTTCTCCCGCGCCTCTTGGTCCATTTTGGCCTGGCGGCGGGCCTCCTTCTCCGCCTTGGCGCGGGCTATTTCCATGTAATGGGGGGTGGCGGGGGCAGCCAACTTGCGGGGGATGAGGTAGTTGCGGGCGTAGCCGTCGGCCACCTCCTTGACCTCCCCCACCCGGGCCTGTCCTTCCACGTCTTCCAGAAACACTACCTTCATGGCCTCCCTCCCACATTATGATGCCAAAGCCCTGGGCCCCAAGGGCGCCCTGGCCTCCTCTTGCAAGAGCTTATCCACCCCATGTGGAGAAGGGGAAGATTGCCGAACATCTGCTCTAATTCTATGCCCTGGTGCGGGGGGCTGGCAAGGCGGTCTAGGGCACTGGGTGATGGTCGTCCCGCTGGAGGGGGGGTATGGAGAGGCTGAGGACGAGGGCAGTGCCCTCCAAGGGGCGCAGGCCGTGCACCACCCCCGCCTCCACCCGCACCGTCTCATAGGGGAGGAGGCGGAAGGTCCGCTCCCCTAGTTGCACCAGGACGCCCGCTTCCAGGACGGTGTAAATCTGGGTGCAGTGTCGGTGGTAGTGGGGTGTCACCTCTTCACCGGGGCGCAGCCGCAGGATGCGCAGGCTGCACTCGGGCATCTCCACATGCGAGAGGACTTCGTATCGGCCGAAGGCCTGCATCTTAGTCGTGTACCTTGCCCAGGGCCCTGAGCACTCGCTCGGGGGTGATGGGGGCCTCAAAGACACGCACCCCCAGGGCGTCGGCCACGGCGTTGGCGATGGCCGCTGGGCCAGGGACGATGGCCGGCTCCCCCACGATGCGCGCCCCATAGGGCCCATCTTCGGAGGGCACCTCCACGATGATGGTCTCTATCGGGGGTACGTCCATGGTGGTGGGCAGGCGATAGTCCAGGAGGTTGGGGTTCAGGAGGCGTCCATGCTGGTCATAGGACATCTCCTCGAACAGGGCCAAGCCCAACCCCTGGCACGCCCCGCCCTGCATCTGTCCCTCCACCAGCGCGGGGTTGATGGCGAACCCCACGTCTTGGGCCACCACATAGCTGAGGACGCGCACCTGGCCCGTCTCGGGGTCCACCTCCACCTCGGCAGCCTGGGCGGTGAAGCCAGGGGCCTGGAGGCGCGGCGCCACCGCTCCTCGGCCCACGATGGGGGGATAGCGTCCGCCGAAGCTGGTGGACCAGCGCCCCAGCTCGCGGAAGGTGAGCTGCTTCTGGGGCTGGCCCCGCACCCGCACCACCCCATCGGCCATCTCCAGCTCCTCTGGTGGGGCCTCCAGGCGTTGGGAGGCGATGCCGAGGATCTGCTGGCGGGCGTCCTCAGCGGCCAGCTTCACCGCCCGCCCTACGGTGAAGGTGACCTTGGAACCAGCGCTCATGCCGGCGTAAGGGGCGGCGTCGGTGTCGGCGGTGACCACCCGCACCATCTCCAGGGGGACGTTGAGCACCTCGGCGGCTATCTGGGCAAATGAGGTGTTGGTGCCGGTGATGTCCGCCGCCCCTATCACCACGCTTATGGTGCCGTCGGCGTTGAGGGAGACGACGGCCGAGGCGGGCTGTAGTCCACCCAGCCACCCGCCCACCGCCAGCCCCACCCCCCGGTAGGGATGGGCCTTCACCTGGTGGCGACGCCGCCACAGGTCGCTTTCGGCGATGGCCTGCAAGCACTCGCGGAGGCCGATGGCTGGGTAAGGCTGGCCGCTGGGGAGAGGGTCGCCCTTGCCTACGGCGTTCTTCAGCCGCACCTCCAAGGGGTCCAGCTCCAGGCGGCGGGCCAGCATGTCCATGGCGCTCTCCAGGGCGAAGGTGACGTTATGGGCTCCCGGGGCCCTCAACGCCCCCACGCTCACCTTGTTGGTGAACACTTCCAGCCCCTGAATGTCCAGGTTGGGGCACCGATAGTAACCACCGATAAGGAGGCATCCCGGCAGCACAGGGGCCCCGGGGAAGGCGCCGGCATCGAAGACCACCCGCGCCTGCAGGGCAGTGAGGGTGCCGTCGGCCTTCATGCCCATCTTGAGCTGGACCACCGCCTGGGGGGCAGGGGTGGTGGCCAACATGTCCTCCTTGCGGCTCATGAAGAGCTTGACGGGCCGGCGCACGCACATGGCCAGGGCAGCCACCAGGGCCTCATAGAGGTAGATCTTGCCCCCGAAGCCTCCACCTACCTCCGTGGCCACCACCTTTATGTGCGTCTCGGGCAGACCCAGCGTGCGGGCCACCTCGTGCCGGACGTGGAAGGGGGCCTGAGTGCTGGACCAAATGGTGAGATGGCCGGTGGAGTCGTAGTCGGCGATGATGACGTGGGGCTCAATGTAGGACTGATGGGCCATGGAGGTTCGCCAGGTGCCCTCCACCACGGCCGCTGCTTCCCGGAACCCCTCCTCCACATCGCCTCGTCGGAAGGTGATGGTGGAGGCGATGTTGCTGGGCCGCTCCTGTTTCTGGGCCTCCACACCCTCCACGGTGATGTGGCCGCCCTCCTCCCCATGCTCCAGCTGCTGCACCACCCCCCTGGCCAAGGGGGCGTCCTCCCGCATAGCCTCCAGGGGGTCCAGGACAGCTGGCAGCTCCTCGTATTCCACCTCCACCAGGTCACGGGCGTAGGCTGCCGTATAGGGGTCGCGGGCCAGTACGGCCGCTACCGGCTGCCCATAAAAGAGGACCTCATCACGTGCCAACAACACCCGCGTCCGGTTGTCCGGGTCGTGGCGGTGTGGGGGGAGCTCACGGGCGGTGATGACCGCCTCCACTCCAGGGACAGCCAGAGCCTTGGAGACATCGATGCGCTTGATGCGGGCGTGGGCCAGGGGGGCGTGCACCAGCTTGACGTGGAGCATGCCCGGGAGCTTCAGGTCATCGCCATAAATGGTCTTGCCGCTCACCTTGGCCGGGGCATCGATGCGGGGCACCCGGCGTCCCACATGGCGGAAGCCTTTGGCGCTCTGCTGGGTCATGGCCCATATGCCTCCATCAGCTGGGCGGCCTTGAGGACCGCTTGGTAGATCTTAGCATAGCCTGTGCACCGGCAGAGGTTGCCAGCCAAGGCCTGGCGCAGGTCCTCCAGGGTGGGGCGCGGGCACCGTCGAAGAAGGTCATAGGAGGCCATGACCATGCCTGGGGTGCAATAGCCACATTGGATGGCACCCTCTTCGGCAAAGGCTCTTTGGATGGGATGGAGCTGGCCATCGCGGCTGAGCCCCTCTATGGTGACCACCTGTGCCCCATCGGCCTCCACCGCCAAGAGGATGCAGGAGGTGATGAGGCGGTCGTCCACCAGCATGGAGCAGGCGCCGCAGTCACCGGTGCCGCACCCCTCTTTGGTGCCCGTCAGGCCCAGCTCCTCCCGTACTACGTAAAGGAGGGTCCACCACGGCTCCACGGCCACCTCGTGCTCCCGACCGTTGACGGTGAGTCTGATGAGGCGCTTGGGCATCCTCCTCAACCTCCTGCTCGAGCCAGGGCCTCTTGTAGCATTCTCTTGGTCATGGCCCCCACCAGGTAGCGCCGGAAGGCGGCCGACCCGCGCACATCAGAGATGGGGGAGCACTCCTCCTGGGCCAGGCGGGCGGCCTCCTCTAGCACCTCGTCAGTGGGGAGGCGGCCCACAAGGGCGGCCTCCGCTCGCCGCGCCCGGATGGGCGTGGGGGCCACAGCACCCAGGGCGATGCGCGCCTCCGCTACCCTCCCTGCCTCGTCCAGGGATAGGAGGGCTGCCACCCCCACCACGGCGATGTCCATGCGGGCACGGGGGGTGTGGCGGGCATATGCTGCCCCGCAGCGCGGAGGCGGGGGAGGGATCAGGAGCTCCACCAAGATGTCCCCATGGCTTAGCACCGTTCTGCCCGGCCCCAGGAAGAACTCCTCCAGTGGCACCACCCTCTCTCCCCCCAGGCCGACGATGTGGGCCTTGGCCCCTAGGACGAGGAGGGGTGATGCCGTATCGGCGGAGGGGGCGGCATTGCACACATTGCCCCCCACGGTGGCCATGTTCATCGTCTGCCACGACCCCACCAGGGAGGCGCCGTCCACCAGCACCGAGTACTTCTCCTGCACCAGAGGGTGACGGCACACCTCGGCCATGGTCACCGCTGCCCCCAAGCGCAGGCCTTCACCATCTCGCCACTCGGTGATGCGAAGCTCAGGCAGGCGGCGCACCGATACCAGGTAGCGCGGGTAGGGGAACTTGTGGCCTCCTTCCTTCAGCTGGACCACCAAGTCGGTGCCCCCGGCCAGAGGTCGCCCACCTTCCCCTTCGCGGCGGAAGGTCTCCAGGGCCTCATCCAAGGTGGCGGGGGCAAAATAGGCAAAAGGCCTCACCTCGGCATCCCCACTTTGACACGATTCTACTATAGAGGTGGAGCGGGGGCAATGCGCCCGTCTGCAGTATAATGGCGGCGTGGACTCTTGGTCGGTGGGTTTCGGTGAGGGGGACCTGGAGAGGTATGTGGGCCTGGAGGGGGGAAGGTGCTGGACGCCCGTGCCCCGGGGTGGCCGGGCCAGCTCGCCCCGCCAGGGCAGGGGGGACGTCATGAGGGTGCGCGTAGTGTCCGATTATATCTGCCCGTGGTGCTACATCGGCTCCGCCCGTGCCCAGCGGCTGGCCCAGGAGCTGGGGCTGGAGCTGGAGCCCTGGCCCTACGAGCTTATGCCCCATCTCCCGTCCGAGGGATTGCCTAGGGAGGTGGCCCTGGGCCGGCGCTATCCCGAGGCCCACAACCTACGCCTGCAGATGGAGGCTGCCAGCGAAGGTCTCCCCTTCGTCCCTCCCGTCTGGATGCCCAACACCCGTCTGGCCCATGAGGCGGTGCAGTTCGCCATGGAGGTGGGGAAGGGTTGGCCCATGCACCGGGCCCTCTACGAGGCCTACTGGGGGCGGGGGGAGGACATAGGGCGGCTAGAGGTGGTGGTGGCCATCGCCCAAGGGTTGGGGCTGGACGGCGCCGCCCTGGCCCGCGCCCTGGAGGAGGGCCGTTACCACCGGTTGGTGGAGGAGAAGCAGGACTGGGCCAGGGGGCAGGGCATCGCTGGCGTCCCCACCTTCCTATTTGGTGACTCGGGCTTCGCCCTAGTCGGGGCCCAGGACTACGATACCTTCCGCCGGGTGGCCCAGAGGTTCCTCGAGATCAGTAGGGGGTAAGACGGTCAGCCCAGGTCCTCCGTGTTGGGTGGCCTGGGTCGCCATCGGCGCGGCCGCTCCAGCTCCTGGGAGTCCAGGACGATGGTCACTGGCCCATCGTTTACCAGCTCCACCCGCATGTAGGCCCCGAACCGCCCCATCTGGGTGGGGACCCCCAGCTCCTGCAGGTGGCGGGCGAAGGTCTCCACCAGGGGGGCGGCTTCCTCTGGGGGCGCCGCCTCCTGGAAGCTGGGGCGGCGGCCGCGGCGCACATCGGCCAGTAGAGTGAATTGGCTCACCACCAAGGCCTCCCCATCTATGTCCAGGAGGGAGAGGTTGAACTTCCCCTCCTGGTCGGGGAAGATGCGCAACTCGGCTGCCTTTTGGGCCAGCTTGCGGGCCTCTGCCTCGGTGTCGCCCCTGGCCACCCCCAGGAGGATGAGGAGGCCACGGCCGATGGCTGCTACTCTCTCCCCCTCCACCTCCACCGAGGCGCACGCCACCCGCTGCAGGACGGCCCGCATGGGGGCCTATTCCTCAGTCTTGGCCTCTTCTTTCTCCTGGCCCCTCTCCTCCGCGCGGCCGCCGTCCCGCCGGTTATCGGTGCTGTAGAAGCCGGGACCCTTGAAGATGATGGCTGGGGGGCTGAAGAGGCGACGCGCCTGCCCCCCGCAGTGGGGACACTCCTGCTCTGCCGGAGCGCTGAAGCTCTCCCACCGCTCGTAGCGGTGTCCCTGGCTACAGAGGTACTCGTAGATAGGCACGGCCCATCCCTCCTGCCTGACAAGGTGTGCGGAAGATAAAGGGCTCAATCTTTCATTATAGCTGCCCAGCCGCAGAGGGGAAACGGGGGGATCCTTGACAGAGCGGTGCCGGTGCGGCATCATCTTCCATACCGGAGGGGTGGGACCTTTGCTGTCCTCCTTCGCCCAGGCGGTGGAGGAGCTGGAGGCCCACATCCGCCTCCACCATGGGCAGAACGCTGCCGACCTCGCCTTCCGCCGCCGCGTGGAGGAGCTCATAAGCTCCTTGTACGACGATATCGACGTCGTCGTGCAAGTCCCTTTGCGCAGTCTCTTCCACCTCCTGGTCATAAAGGCCCTCTATGTGGACCGAGCCAGCACCGACGCCGAGGTCATCACCTATCTGGGGGATATGCTTACCCGCTATCTCTATACCCGTGAGCTCTTCCCCTTCTTAGGGCCAGGGGGAAGACGACAACTCTTTTACTTCTCCCATCTATTGGAGGAGATGCAGCAAGGGTTCCGCCGCTTTCAGAACCTGTTCGAGGCCTGCCGCCGCTATGGCGATAACGCCCTCTTCCTCACAGGCATCTTCCCCCAGAGCTTCCGCCGCCCCCGCCTGGGCCGTCTGGGGCTTTCCCGCCCCCTGGACGCCTCCTATTACATCACCACCGGCAAGGCCTGTTACCGGCTGGCCGCCGATCATGAGCTGGCCCACCTCACCCAGCTGCGCCCCGTGCTCCTCAAGCTCTCCCGCCACTTCGAGTTGTACATGGCCGCCCTCAACGACATCTCCCAGCGCTATATCATGGGGCTGGACATGAACCTCATCGCTGATAAGATGCTGGACGCCTTCAACCAGTGGCGCCACACAGGCGATGCCCGCTACCTGGAGAAGGCGCGCCGCTACGCTGCCCTCCTTAAGGTGGATCCCTCCCGTTTCCCCTCCCTCTTCCGGGGACATAACCTGGGAAGACTGAACTGATGGGCGTCGCTGGGTGAGGTAGACACACGTTACCTCCTCCATACTCCTATTTTGGCCCTTAAGGGCCGAAAAACGTCCTTTCTCGCCCCTTGCATCTCCACCCCTGCTCGCCGCATCATAGGCCATGAGGTTAGCACTCGAACCCAAGGAGTGCTAAATCGCACCAGAGGACGAGGAGGGAGGGGAACATGGCCAAGCAGCTTTTGTTCGACGAAGCGGCGCGTCAGGCCCTTAAGAACGGCATCGATGCCCTGGCCGACGCGGTGAAGATCACCCTGGGCCCCAAAGGCCGCAATGTGGTGCTGGAGAAGAAGTTCGGCTCCCCCACCATCACCAACGATGGCGTGACCATCGCCAAGGACATCGAGCTGGAGGACCCCTTTGAGAACATAGGCGCCCAACTGGCCAAGGAGGTGGCCTCTAAGACCAACGACATCGCCGGCGACGGCACCACCACGGCCACCGTGCTGGCCCAGGCCATCGTACACGAGGGGCTGAAGAACGTGGCTGCGGGGGCCAACCCCATGGCCCTCAAGCGAGGCATCGAGAAGGCCTGCCAGCGGGTGGTGGACTACATCAAGGCCAACAGCATCCCCGTCACCACCCGCCAGCAGATGTCCCAGGTGGCGGCCATCTCCGCCAACAACGACCCCGCCATCGGCGAGCTGGTGGGGGAGGTGATGGAGAAGGTGGGCAAGGACGGGGTCATCACCGTGGAGGAGGCCAAGGGTATCAAGACAGAGGTGGAGTACGTCGAGGGGATGAACTTCGACCGCGGCTACATCTCCCCCTACTTCATCACCAACCCCGAGCGCATGGAGTGCGTCATAGAGGAGCCCTATATCCTCATCACCGACAAGAAGCTCTCCTCGGTGAACGACATCCTGCCTGCCCTGGAGCGGGTGCTGCAGGCGGGGTCGAAGAACATCCTCATCATCTGCGATGACATGGAGGGAGAGGCCCTGGCCACTCTGGTGGTCAACAAGCTGCGGGGCACCCTTAACGCCTGCGCCGTCAAGGCCCCGGGCTTTGGCGAGCGGCGCAAGGACAACCTGGGGGACATCGCCACCATCACTGGCGGCCAGGTCATCTCGGAGGAGCTGGGCCGCCGCCTGGACCAGGTCCAGCTGTCCGATTTCGGCCGGGCCCGCAAGGTGGTGGTGACCAAGGAGGAGACCACCATCATCGAGGGTCGCGGCGACCCCCAGAAGATCCAGGAGCGTATCAAGGCCGTAAAGGCTGCCCTGGAGGAGGCCACCTCCGACTGGGATCGGGAGAAGCTCCAGGAGCGGCTGGGCAAGCTCTCGGGGAGCGTGGCTGTTATCAAGGTGGGGGCAGCCACGGAGACGGAGCTTAAGGAGAAGAAGCACCGGGTGGAGGACGCCGTGCAAGCCACCCGGGCGGCGGTGGAGGAGGGCATCGTCCCTGGCGGCGGCGTCACTTATATCAACGCCCTGGAGAGCCTCAAGGACCTCCAGCTGGAGGACCCTGACGAGATGACCGGGGTCAACATCCTGCGGCGAGCCCTTGAGGAGCCGGCGCGCCGCATTGCCATCAACGCCGGCCAGGATGGCTCCGTCATCGTCCAGAAGATCAAGGCCCTGCCCAAGGGCCACGGCTACGATGCCCAGCTGGACGAGTTCGGCGACATGGTGGCGAAGGGGATCATCGACCCTGCCAAGGTGACCCGCTCCGCCCTGGAGAACGCCGTCTCCATCGCCGCCATGGTGCTCACCACCAACTGCCTGGTGGCTGAGGTGCCGGAGAAGAAGAAGGAGGAGCGTCACGAGCACGAGTACTGAGGCCGGCGTAGGCCTCCGGGCCCCCCACCGGGCAGATGAGGGCTGAAGGTGGGGGGCCCATCTTATTTGGGGGCCATCGACCTGGGGGCCACCAAGGTCTTCTCCCTGGTGGCCACCCCTGAGGGTCGCATCCTGGGCAAGGACCGTCGACCCACCTTTGCCTCCCGCGGCCCGCGGGTTGTCCTGGCCCAGTTGGAGGGCTCCCTGCGGGCCTCCCTGCGGCGCGCCCATCTTAGCCTAAGGGACCTGGGGGCGGTGGGTATCGCCTCCCCAGGGCCCATCGACCTGGCGGCAGGGGTGGTGCGCCACCCCCCCAACCTCCCCGGATGGGGGGCGTTGCCCTTGAGGCGCCTCATGGAGGAGAGGCTGGGCCTGCCTGTGGTGCTGGAGAACGATGCCACGGCTGCGGCGGTGGGGGAGCACATCTTCGGTGCCGGCCGTGGGGCGAGGCACATGGTCTATGTCACCGTCAGCACCGGCATCGGTGGGGGCATCATCGTAGACGGGAAGCCCTACCGGGGCAAGGGAGGGGCGGCGGGGGAGCTGGGGCACATCATCCTCCAGGTGGATGGCCCCCTGTGCGGATGCGGGGCCCGTGGATGTGTTGAGGCGTTAGCATCGGGCACGGCCATCGCCAGGCGCGCCCGGGAGCTAATGGGGCAAGGCCGTGCTCCCGTCCTTACCGAAATGGCCGAGGGGCAAGAGGTAACGGCCGCCCTGGTGGCCAAGGCGGCTAAGGCCGGCGACAGGGACTGTCAAGCCCTCCTTGAGGAGGTGGGCAGGCTTCTTGGGCTGGCCCTAGCGAGCTACGCTAACGCCTTCGACCCTGACGTCATAGTGGTGGGAGGTGGGGTGACCAGGGCCGGCCCCCTCTTCTGGCGGCCGGCCAGGCGCACCCTTATGACCACCGCCATGCCCCAGATAAGGCGAGGACTACGCCTCCTACGGGCCCGCCTAGGGGACGCCGCCGGCGCCCTCGGCATGGTGGCCATCATAGGCCAGGAGCCGGCCTAGCCCCTCTTGGCCCCAGTGCGGCGGGCCATCTGGCCCAAAGGACAGTAGCTCTCCAGACGGTTGAGGGCCTTGATGCGATGGAAGGGGCATATGGCGTCATGCACCTTCTGTAGGAGCCCCACCCTCTCCTTCTGGGCCATCCTCCCTCACCTCCTACGCTGCGGGATCAGCGCACTTTCACTATAGGGCGCCGTGACCCCTTGTCAAGGCATGGCCCTCGCACGGCGCGCCCGGGGCCGAGGTGGGCTCGTCAGGGAGCTGGCAGGGATGGAGTAGCGATGGCGCAACTCCTCCAGCAGCGGCTGCAGGGCGACGATGAAGGATGCTAGGTGGCCGGCCAGCCGATGTGCCGTCCTCTCGTCCAGGGGCTCCCAGGGAAGGACATAGTGCAGGCGCGTCCACCACCCCGTCCACTCCTCCAGGTCGGCGGCCCTGGGTAAGGAGGCCAGGACTAAGGCCATGTTCTCAGCAAGGGCCCGCGCCCACAGGTGGTTATGCTCCCTCTCCCCCTCGAAGTGGAGTCCCACCTCCACCACGCCCCTTGACCGCTGTAGCCATAGCTCGTAGTGCACGGCGGGATACCAATAGTAGACCTGCAGCAGGGCGGGCGCCTGACGCCATCGGAATGACCGTAGCTCAGAGGGCAGCAGGCGGGGGAGCTCCTCCCGCACCAAGCTCAGGAACTCGCCCACGCGCATGGCCTTAAGCGATGGCCCCCTCCCGTCGCAGGGCGGCTATCTCCTCGGGGGAGAGGCCTAGCTCCCGCAGCACCTCCTCGGTGTGTTGGCCCCGCCGGGGCTGGGTATGGCGAACGGATCCTGGCGTGTCCGATAGCTTGGCCCCGATGCCCACCTGCCGCACCTTGCCCACCTCGGGGTCGTCCACCTCCACCACCATCCCCCGCGCCAGGACGTGGGGATCGCGGAACACCTCGTCCAAGGTATAGACGGGGGCGACGCAGATGTCATACTGGCGTAGTTCCTGGAACCACTGGTCCCGTGGCTTCTCCCGGAAGCGGCGGCGCAAGGTCTCCATCATCTCCGGATACCGCTCCCTATTCCACTGGTGAGGTATGAACTCCTCTAGCCCCAGGGCGCGGCAGAGGGCTTCCCAGAAGTACGGCTCCAGACAGCCGATGCTGAGATAACGCCCATCGGCACACTGGTAAACGTTGTAGAAGGGGGCAGCGCCGTTGAGGGTGTCCTGGCCGGGCAGGGGCACATAGCCCTGGGCCCAATAACGGGCGGCGATCCAGCTAAGGAGGGTGGTGACCCCGTCGCTCATGGCCACGTCGATGTATTGGCCGCGGCCGGTGCGCTCCCTGGCCAGGAGGGCCAGGCAGATGGCGAAGGCAGCATAGAGGCCGCCGCCGGCGAAGTCGGCGATGATGTTCATGGGGATGGCTGGGGGCTGCCCAGGCCAGCCTGTGAGGCCCAGGGCCCCACCCACGCTTATGTAGTTGATGTCGTGGCCGACTATATCGGCGTAGGGGCCGTATTGCCCATATCCGGAGAGGGAGCAGTAGATGAGACGGGGGTTGAGGGCCCGCAGGGTCTCGTAGTCCACCCCCAGCCGCTTCACCACCCCTGGCCGGAACCCTTCCACCACCACGTCGGCCCTCTCCACCAGACGATAGAAGACGTGACGCGCCCGCTCATCCTTGAGGTTGAGGCAGATGGAGCGCTTGTTGCGACCCAAGGGGTTGAAGGCCCTGGCCTGGGGCGAGGGCTCCTCCTCAGCGATGCGCGCCGCCCCCGGTGGGGCCTCCACCACGATGACGTCCGCCCCGTAGTCGGCCAAGAGCATGGTGCAGAAGGGCCCTGGGGCGAGGCGGGAGAGGTCGATGACGCGTATCCCTTGAAGGGCCATCATGCCGATGCACCTCCTCTTACAAGATAGAGTTCCCACTCCTCCTCCCTGGGCAGGCCTCTTTTTCCTCTCCCCAGGGGCAGGACGATCCAGTCTAGGTGGAGGCGCCCCCCTGGCCAGGGCTGGGCCCGGCGCTGGAACTCCTCCCTGGGCAGAAGCCAGACGAGGGAGCGGGAGAGGTCCACCAGGGCCACCATCTCCTCTGGGCCCGGCTCCAACACCCAGTGTAGGCCCAGGTCGCCTCGCCCCCCACGGCGGTGGGGCCCCCATCTGCCAAGGACGCGCACCAGCCGCTGCCCCCCAGGCCCGGGGAGAGAGATGAGGCCAGGGGCCAACGCCCGTGCTCCCATGCCCGCCAGGTTGGTAAGGGCAAGGGCCGTGGCCTCCTCCAGCAGGGATGCCATCTCCCCATATCATGGCTACCTTTCGGGCAGGGGGTCAAGGGATCTTGCGGATGGGTGGGGGCCTTTGCTAACATTTCCTGGCGGGTGGGGCTGTAGCTCAGTGGGAGAGCGCCTCAATGGCATTGAGGAGGTCAGGGGTTCGAGTCCCCTCAGCTCCACCAGATGGTTGGCAAGCGGCAAGGCCCCCTGCCTCGGGCGGGGGGCCTATAGGTCTTTGCGATGCCAGCTGAGGAGCAGATGGCCTTGGTAGGCCGCTTCGTCCTCGCTGCCGTCCTGGGCGGGCTCATCGGTCTGGAGCGCGAGCTAGAGGGCTATCCAGCTGGTGCGCGCACTCTGGCGCTGGTGGCCCTGGGGGCAGCCCTTTTTACGTCTGTGTCCCGTCTCCTTGGCGGTGACGACCGGGTAGCTGCGGGCATCGTCACCGGCATCGGCTTCCTCGGGGCGGGGGTCATCTTCCGCGAGGGCTACACGGTGCGGGGCATCACCACCGCTGCCGCCATATGGGCGGTGGCGGCCTTGGGCATGGCTGTGGCCCTTGAGCTTTACCTGGCTGCGGGCCTGGGCACCGCTATGGTGATGATCACTTTGGCGGCGCGGCCCCTCACCAGACGGCTCGACCAGGCCATCCGCCAGCGCCTGGGCCTGGCGCGCAGCCTGCGGCGGGAAGGAGATGAGGGACATGGTTGAGCGGTATCGGCCGCGGGAGATCGAGCGCAAATGGCAGGAGCGGTGGGAGAGGGACGGCATATACCGCACTCCCGATCACGATGATCGCCCCAAGTTCTATTTCCTCACCATGTTCCCCTATACCTCCGGCGACCTGCACATCGGCCACTGGTACGCCATGGCGCCCTCCGATGCCGCCGCCCGCTATCGCCGCATGCGGGGCTACAACGTCCTCTTCCCCATGGGGTTCGATGCCTTTGGCCTGCCGGCGGAGAACGCAGCCATCAGGCATGGCGTCCACCCCAAGGAGTGGACTTACCGCAACATTGAGCGTATGCGGGCCCAGCTCAAGACCATGGGCGCCATGATCGACTGGTCGCGGGAGGTCATCACCTGTGACCCCGATTACTACAAGTGGAACCAGTGGTTCTTCCTGAAGATGTACGAGCGGGGCCTGGCCTATCGGGCCCTTGCCCCTGCCAACTGGTGCCCTTCCTGTCAGACGGTGCTGGCCAACGAACAGGTCCTGCCCGATGGGACCTGCGAGCGTTGCCACACACCTGTGACCCACCGCGACCTGGAGCAGTGGATGCTGCGCATCACCGCCTATGCCGAGGAGCTCCTGGACCACTCCAAGATCCAGTGGCCGGAGCCCGTAGTGATAATGCAGAAGAACTGGATCGGGCGCTCGGAGGGGTTGGAGGTGGCGTTCGCCTTGGACGGGGCCGGACCTCAGGAGGAGATCCGCGTCTTCACCACGAGGCCGGACACTATATATGGGGTCACCTTTATGGTGCTGGCCCCAGAACACCCCCTGGTGCGCAAGATCACCACCCCCGAGCGCCGGCAAGAGGTGGAGGAGTACATCGAGCAGGCCCGTCGCCGAACGGAGATCGAGCGCCTCTCCACCGTTCGCGAGAAGACGGGGGTGTTCACGGGGGCCTACTGTCGTAACCTCCTCTCGGGGGAGCGGGTGCCCATCTATATAGCCGACTACGTTCTCCCCTGGTACGGCACGGGGGCGGTGATGGGAGTGCCAGCCCACGACCAGCGGGACTTTCTCTTCGCGCAACGTTATGGGCTGCCCATAAAGGTGGTGGTGGCCCCTCCAGGCTGGGAAGGCGAACCCCTGGTGGAGGCTCATGAAGGGCCTGGCGTCCTGGTAGACTCGGGCCCCTTCACAGGCATGGACTCGGAGAAGGCCAAGGAGGCCATATGCAGCTATGTGGAGGAGAAGGGATGGGGACGCCGCCGCGTCACCTATCGCCTCCGGGACTGGCTCATATCCCGTCAGCGCTACTGGGGGACTCCCATCCCCATCGTCTATTGCGATAGCTGTGGCACGGTGCCCGTCCCTGAGGAGCAGCTGCCGGTGACGTTGCCCGAGGATGTGGACTTCCGCCCCACAGGCGAGTCCCCCCTGGCCCGCCATCAGGGGTTTGTCCACACCTCCTGCCCCCGCTGTGGCGGCCCCGCTCGCCGTGAGACGGACACCATGGACACCTTTGTGGACTCCTCCTGGTACTTCATGCGCTATCTGAGCCCCCATTACCAGGATGGGCCCTTCGACCCCGAGCTGGGGCGCCTCTGGCTCCCTGTGGACCAGTACACGGGCGGGGCGGAGCACGCCGTCATGCACCTCCTCTATGCCCGTTTCTTCTGGAAGGTATGCCGCGATCTGGGGCTGGTGGAGGGGGACGAGCCCTTCCTACGCCTCTTTAACCAGGGCCAGATCCTGGGCCCCGATGGCCAGCGCATGAGCAAATCCCGGGGCAACGTGGTGGCCCCCGATGAGCAGATCGAGCGCTGGGGCGTGGACACCTTCCGCTGTTACCTCATGTTCCTGGGGCCTTGGGAGGATGGCGGTCCTTACACCTTTGAGGGCATCCAGGGCATTTGGCGGTGGCTCAACCGTGTCTGGGCTCTCTGCCTGGAGGAGCCCCACAAGGACGCCACCGCCGACCCCCTGCCCCTGCGTCGCCTCACCCATCGCACCATCAAGAAGGCCACCGATGACATGGAGCGCTTCCGCTTCAACACCCTCATCTCCGCCCTCATGGAGATGACCAACCAGCTATACCGGTTCCGACAGGAGGGGCCGGTGCACCCCCAGGCCTGGGAGGAGGCCATTGATGCCCTCCTCCTGATCATGGCTCCTCTCGCTCCCCACATCACTGAGGAGCTCTGGGAGAGGCGGGGCAGGCCCTACAGCATCCATCAGCAGGCCTGGCCCTCCTATGACCCTGAGCTGGCCCGACCGCAGGAGATCACCCTGGTAGTCCAGGTCAACGGTAAGGTGCGGGACAAGTTGCAGGTGCCCGCTGAGATCAGTGAGGAAGAGGCCCTCCGCCTGGCCCTGGAGAGCCCTAGGGTGCGTCAGCACATCGACCAACGGTCCATAGAGCGGACCATCTACGTCCCTGGCCGCCTCATCAACCTGGTGGTGCGCTAACCGCGGGGTAGCCCCAGGCCGCGGATGGCGATGATGTTACGCTGGATCTCCGATGTGCCGCCGCCGATGGTGGCGGCCACGGCATACAGGTAGAGGCGCCCCACACGCCCCCCTAGGGGCGCCCAGGGCCCCTCCCGTCCCGTCACCTGAGCGTATAAGGAGAGGAGACGCATGGCCGTGGTCGCAATGCGTTGCTCCAGCTCCGAGCAGTACAGCTTGACGATGGAGGCCTCGTAGTTGGGGACCATCCCACGCGCCTGCAAGGAGACCACTCGCAGGGAGAGGTTATAGGCCACCTCTGTCTCGATGAAGCGCTCGGCCAGGGCGGCCCGCGCCAGGGGCCGGACGCCTGGGGGCATCCCTTGGCGGCTGTAGTCCACTAGGGAGAGGACCATCTGGCGATACTCCACCGGTAGGTGGACCAGGGAGCGCTCGAAGTCTAAGGTGGTGGTGGCCACGTACCAGCCCTTCCCCTCCTCCCCCACCAGGTTGACCACCGGCACCTTGACGTCCTCCAGGAAGACCTGGCAGAAGATGCGGGTGCCGGCCATGGTCTCCATCTCCCGCACGGTGATGCCGGGGCTGCGCATGTCCACCATGAGATAGGAGAGGCCCTTGTGCTTGGGGGCGGAAGGATCGGTGCGGCATAGGAGGATCATCCAGTGGGCGTGTTGAGCGCCAGAGGTCCATATCTTCTGGCCGTTGACGATGTAATAATCGCCCTGACGCACGGCACTGGTCTGCACGTTGGCCAGGTCGGAGCCGGCGTTGGGCTCGCTGAACCCCTGACACCAGATCTCCTCACCGGTGAGGATGGGGCGGAGGAACCGGCGCCTTTGCTCCTCGGTGCCGTGGATGATGAGGGTGGGCCCCACCCAGCCGAGCCCTACGTCCATGAACCTGGGGGCGCGGGCTTTGGCCAGCTCCTCGTTCAGGATGAACTGCTCCTTCACCGAGAGGCCCCCACCTCCGTACTCCTTGGGCCAGGCGGGGGCGAGCCATCCCCTCTCTAGGAGCTTCTGGCGCCACCGACGGCGCCGCTCGCTCATGGGCCGCACATCACCGCTGAGCATGCCCCACTCTCCGCCCTGGGGGGTGCGCAGCTCGCGCGGACACTCCGTCTCGATGAACTCCCGCACCTGCCGACGGAAGGCTGCCTCCTCTGGGGAATCGCGGTACTCCATGGGACCTCCTGGGCCGGCAAGGCCCGTGGCCATTATAAGCGGTGGACGGCTTATAATGGGGCTGCGATATGGCCTTGGTCTCCCTCAATCCGACCACCGAGGAGGTGCTGGCCACCTTCCAGGAGCATACTCCTGAGGAGGTGGAGCAGGCCCTCTCCCGTGCCTGGGAGACGTTCCAGCGTTGGCGGCTAACCCCTTGGGAGGAGCGGTCGGCCCTCATGCGTGCCTTGGCCCGTCATCTGCGCCAGCGCCGGGACGAGATGGCCCGCCTCATCACCCTGGAGATGGGCAAGCCCATCGTGGAGGCGGAGGCCGAGGTGCTGAAGTGCGCATGGTGTTGTGATTACTTCGCTGACAACGCCCACAGGTTCCTGTCCCCCCTGGAGGTGGAGACCAACGCCACCCGCAGCTATGTGCAGTTCGTGCCCTTAGGGCCCATATTGGCCATAATGCCATGGAACTTCCCGTTCTCGTCGTACACCGGCATGACCAGCCTGATCCTGCCTGATCCCCAATTTGCGCTTGCAGGTGTTCCTGCATGTGCTGGCGCTCTACTTGACAGCTGGTCATCAAAATGGTCATCAATGACCTGTTGCGAGCCTGATCCGTATCTGCCGGCCGGGGCCATGACGCCACAGAGACAGGCCGCCTGACTCCCTGCCCAGATTGGTTACGGTCCATCTGTTCCACTTCTGTTCCAGGGGACAGAATGTTCCACCGGAGCCATCCCCCTCCCTCGCGGAGGTCTGTTCCACTTTGTCCCTTTTCTTAACAATTTTTTCCCCCGCGCATCCCTCGGCTGGACGCCACACTGCCTGCTGGGACGATGCCCCCTGCCAGTCAGCAAAAAGCCCGCCGGCCGGCACGCCTGTTCGTGGACATGCCAGCCGGCGCCCAGCATGCGTGAAGACAGCCATCTACACAGCCTCTTCCTGCCCCGACCGATGAGCACCGCCTCCCCTCATCGCTTCCTCAATGGCCTCATCCAGGAGGCCCACCACCTGGCCCCCTCCGCCGGCCAGGACATGAGAGTAGACATCCAGAGTGATGGACGGTCTTCGATGCCCCAGCACCTCCGCCACCGCCCGCACGCTGGCGCCCTGCCCCACCATCAGAGATGCCGCCAGGTGGCGCAGGTCGTGCAGCCTCAGCCGCTCCAGGCCAGCATTCCTTGCTATGCGCCGAAACGCTTCCTGAACTATGCGAGGTGTCGCCTCGGTCCCCCTCCCGCTGATGAAGACCCTCTCCTCCGGTCTGGGGTCACGCCCCACTTCCTGCCGCCAGAGCTCTCGCTGCCGCTCCAGGGCCTGCCTGGCCCACCGCCCCAGGGGGACCGCCCTGGCCGACCCTGCCTTGGCGGGGCCCTCCATGAGCTGCCCCCGGAGATAGACCACCTGCCTCTGGACCCTGATGACGCCTGCCCCCGTGTCCACATCGCCCCAGCGCAGCCCCAGCAGCTCCCCCAGCCTCATCCCTGTGGCCAGCGCCAGCATCACCAGCGGCCCCCAGCGGCTGCCAGAGGCCGCTGCCAGGAGCCTCCCTATCTGCTGCAGCGACGGCATCTCCCGCTGGGGAGGCCGCTGCCTATCGGGCTTCACCCGGTCGCACGGGTTCTCGGCGATGACGCCCATCTCCACTGCCTGCTGCAGGGCCGCCCTCAGCACCTGCCGCACATAGCGCACCGTGGCCGGCCCCAGGCCCTTCTCCCTGGCGGCCGTCAGGCACGCCTGCACATCCAGGGGTGTCAGCTGCCGCAGCCGCAGGTGCCCCACGTAAGGGATGACATGCAGCTCCAGCCACTGGCGGTAGCGCGCCACCGACGTGGGAGCAAGGCTCCCTTCCCTCCCCTTGAGCCACTGCCGCAGGAACTCCGCCACCGTGATGCGGCCGGCGCCCCTGCCCGCCAGCCTGTGCTCCTCTCGCTGCCGCAGCAGCTCCGCCCTCACCCTCTGGGCATCCTTGTAGCTCCCCCTTATGGTGACCCGCACATAGCGCCGCTTTTTGGTGCGGGCATCGTAGCCCATATATACCCGCACCGACCACGAGTTTTTGCCCCTCTTCTCTATGCCCTCGGGCACGGCCTCGCCTCCGCACCGGGTCTTCGGCAGCATCCTCCCCGGCGAGGCGACTGGCCCTCTACCTCCTCATCTCCCCACCCTGGCCGCCGCTCTCGCGCCGGGTCCTGCGCAGCCACCGGGCCATGGCCAGCAGATGGACAGCTACCAGGTCCGCCAGCCTCAGAAGGGCTTCCAGGTCGGCTTCCGCCCCTCCTGCTACCGTCCTGGCTGCTCCCCCTGCTCCTCCTGCGGCCGCTCCTCCCCCAGAGAGCGCCGCTCCAGGGCAGCCAGCACCGTCTCCCTTATCTGCCGCAGCTCCTCTCGCCACGGCACCACCTCCTCCCAGAGGGTAAGCAGTCGCGCCAGCCACTCATAGAGGTCCATGGGCGTGCGCCACAGGCTACCCATATTCTTCTCGAACACATGTTCAGGAGTCAAGGGCTCTTCGGCGCCTGCCGGCGCAGCCTCCCTGACCAGCGGCACCAGCCTCTCCAGCAGCGCCACGAAGCCTGGCCACCCCTCCTGCAGCAGGGCCAGCTCCCGGTCGTCGCAGCGGCGCACCCAGTCTTCGATGTTGCGCAGCAGCCTGATGCGCTCTGCAGTGGGGTCTCTGGGATGCCGCCAGGCAGGGCCCGGGTAACCCTGCTGCCCCGCCCTGGCCGCCTCCTGGAGGTCTATCCCCAGCACATCGGCCATGGCCTGCAGCCGCGCCGGCCGGAGCTTCTTCACCAGCCCCCACTCCAGCCGGCGGATGTACTCCGGCACTATAGAGTCCTGGATGCCCCTTTCTCGCAGCCGCTCGCTGGCCCGCTCGGCCAGCCTCTGCCGCGACATGCCCAGCCGCTTCCGCGCCGTGTAGATGGCCCAGGCTATCCCTGGCGGCACCTGTTCCTCGTCCTCCCATCTCCTGGGCCTTTCCTCCCATCTGCCGCCATAGCCGCTGCCTTCTCTCATGGCTCCCCCCTCACGTGTTCTGCCCACAGGCACAGATGACACCCTCATTCGCACCCCGATTTTAACCCGTTTGCCCCTCCCTGTCTCCCCCGGAGAAGTCGTCCATCTTCTATCACCTTTCAGCAGGCAGATCTGCCACCGGGACTGTCCTGCCGTTGTCCCCCGTGATGCGATGGATAGTGCCAGTTTCACCATGGACACGGCATCAGACCCGCTGGACCCAGCTACCGATGGAGCCAGAGCGGACTTGACACCCTGCTATCAGCACTGGCACACTTGTGCTGAAGACGAGTGTTGGATCATGAATGGCGACATACATATGCCGCCCGAGGGGACCGATCGGCCGCCGCGCATGAGCATGCGCGCTGTGGCCGCCATGCTTGGCATCTCTCATACCAAGGTGCGGCGCATCCTGGCGGGGCAGGCGTCGCTACCTGACCGCATCCGGTATGAGCCCATCGTGCGCGCCCTCCTCGGTCAGGGTCACGATGACCGGGCAAGAAGCACCACGCAAGGACAGCAGAGCGTCCGGGAGGCCGCCCCTCCCGCGACGCCACAGCCGTCGCAGACATTTCTCACCGTCCATCCCGAAATTGCCCGCGCCCTGATCAGAGGCTTGCAGGACCACAGGGCGCATCTTGTTCTCGACGTCCTCCAGCTGGCGCGCCTCCTGGGCCGCCACCCCCGGACCATACGCCGGTGGATACGGGATGGGCTTGTGCCCGCCACCCGCATCGGCGGCCGCTACAGCATCCTCCTTCCCCACGTAGCCGACATCCTGGCCCATGAAGGTGTCATACCCCTTGAGGCCATCATATGGCTGCGCCAGCATCACCTTCAGCGGCCGCTCACCCGCCGTGATATCGGCTCCCCCCGCTCCCCGGGGCAGAAACACAGGGAGGCGAGAGCATGAGCGACCGCCACGCTGCCCTTACCGGCGCCGCAGCGCCAGCCCTTCCCCCTGAGGCCTTCCTTGCCCTCGACGAGATGGAGGCCCAGGCCCACTACAACGCCCTGGCCGCCCAGCGCATCGAGGCGGCCATCCGCAGGCACATGCGCCAGGACCTCCACTACACCTACACCCTGGGAGGGGCACGCTTCGACAAGCCCGTCCTCCTGGACGCAGGCATCGCCTTGCTCATGAGGATGCTGCGCCTGGTGCCCCGGCACAGGCTGGAGCTGGCCCTGCGCGAGCCCGTGCCGGTGATAGGGCCCGACGGCGCCATCGCTGGCCACCGTCTCCTCATCAAGTACGTCGTCAGGGCCGAGCTCTGGCATATCGGCCCCGATGGCTCCGAGCGCCTGGTGGCCGAGGGGCTGGGCAGCGCCTCCTCCCTGGAGACACGTCATCTCTACCGCTGGGTGACGGAGCGCCACCTGCCCCCGGGGGTCGACCGCTCCGCCCTGCCAGCGCGCACTCGCGAAGTGGGCGGCCGCCGCATCACCGAGTACCGCATTGTGAACCCCGACCCTGACGACCTGGACAACACCCTCATCAAGGTGGCTGCCAAAAGGGCAGAGGCCGACGCCGTTCGTCAGCTTCCCGGCGTCCTGGAGGCGTGCGCTGTCCTTCCCGACGTGGAGATGGTGCAGCCGCCAGCTGGCGCCGCCCCACCCACATCAGGGGGAGAGGCGCGGTCATCTCCTGAAGGGGAGCCCCTCGCCTGGGACACCGCCAGCTCGGGCGGCCAGGCTTCGGGCCAGCAGGCGGCGGCGACGCCGGCCATCCCAGCGACTCCTGGCGGGCGTCGTCAGTCTCCTCCCCGTGAGCGTTCCTTTGACCTGGCCGAGGCCGACGCCCAGGGGAGGCTGGTGAAGATAGCCCAGGAGGTGGACCCGGCCGTGTCCTGGTACATCACCATCGCTCGCCTGCTGGGCCTGCCTTCTCCCGAACGGGGGATGGCCGCCATCAGGGAGCACTGGCTCGGTCAGGGCCGCACCTGGCGGGAGGCCCTCGCCCGGGTGCAGGAGCAGCTCGCCCCACCCGGGGAGGAGATGCTGCTCCCCCTAGAGGATAGCCATCGTCGCGGGGCGGGAAAGGAGGTGAAGGGGGCCTGAAAAAAGTTGCGCCTGCAGCCGCCCCGGAGGCGGCCGCAGGCCCTGAGAGCAACCCCGCTGCTCTCAGGATAGCACTCCCATGAGCCCGCTGGCAAGACCTGGCCCCCCAGGAGATGAGCTCACGACCTGCCGAAAGGCCCTCTCCCAGCGACCGTCACAAAGGGCTGCAGAGGGAGGTGTTGCCGTGGAGATCGTCCTCACGCCGGATGGCGCCATAGCCGAGGTCTCCCTGGCACACAATGGTACGCTTCCCCTGCGCATCCAGGCCACAGGCATCAGGCGGGAGCGCACCGGCACCCATGCCACCATCTACATCTACCTGCAGGACAGGTGCCTGGCCTGGAGCCACTTCAACCTGGAGCGGGACGAGGAGCGCACCCGTCTGGCCCGGAAGGCGCATCGCCTCCTCTCGGAGCTCGACCGGGAGATGGTCCCCGAGCAGCAGCTCGTCCACTACGTGGACACCTTTTGCCGCCAGCTGTGGCCTGCCCATTTGCAGCGCTACAGCGCTGAGCTCCTCTCCCCTGAGAGCGGCCCCCCGGCCGACCCCATCCTGGACCCGCCCCTCCTGGTGGAGGGAGGCGGCACCATCCTCTACGGCCCGCCCGGCCGGGGAAAGTCGTACACCGCTCTGGTCATCGCCATAGCTGTGGACGCCGGCGTGGCCGTGGGCCCTCTGACCCCTCTGCGGCCGGCCAGAGCCCTCTACATCAACCTGGAGCGCTATCGCACCAGCATCGCCCGCCGGCTCCACGCCCTCAACTGCGCCCTGGGGCTGCCGCCCAGCCGCCCCATGCTGGTCATCAACGCCAGGGGGCGCACCCTCCTGGACCTGGCCCCGGCCATCGAGATGACCATCAGGCAGCACCGCATCAGCCTGCTGGTGCTGGACTCCCTCTCTCGCGCTGGCATGGGCTCCCTGGTGGAGGACATGAGCGCCAACAGGGTCATGGACATGCTCAACTCCTGGGAGGTGACCTGGCTTGCCATCGCCCACACCCCCAGGGCCGACTCCTCCCACGTCTACGGCTCCATCATGCTGGATGCCGCCGCCGACATCTGCATACAGGCCATCACCCAGACTGCGGACGGCCGCCTGGGCGTCGGCCTCAAGGTGACCAAGGCCAACGACATCGCCATGTCATCCTTTCCCGTTCTCTGCTACGAGTTCAGCCGCGATGGCGTGCTGACGGCCATCCGCGCCGCCCACCCTCGCGAGTTTGCCGACATCGACAGGGAGCGCTCCCTGAGGTTGCCCGATCAGCTCCTGGAGCTTCTTCATGACCAGGGCCCCATGAGCGCCGAGGAGGCAGCCGCCGCCCTGGGCTGCTCTCGCAGCTATGTGGCCGAGACCCTTAGCGCCCTGGAGCGAGAGGGGCAGCTCACCTCCTTCCGCTCTGGCCGCAGGACCATCTACGCGGTGCGCCAGACCGACGGCCACGAGGAGGAGCTGATGTAATGCCACCTCAGCAGAGTTCCATCCGCTCCTCGGCCTGCTTCCATCGCTACCCGTTACCTGTCTCAGGCAAGGATGAGCCTGGTTGTCAGGGCATTTCGGAGGCAGTGATGCCAGGACAGGCTGCAGGGCCAGGTGTCGGAAGGGAGCCGTCTCCGACACTTCTTCCGACAGCTGCATCTGTGGCAACTGTCGGAAGGGACCGGTTTCCGACACCTGCTCCGACAGGTGATGTGCATACAACTGTCGGAAGGAGGCCCATTCCGACAGTTGCTCCGACAGTTGCCCTGGAGGCAACTGTCGGAAGAGATCCCTTTCCGACAGTTCCTCCGACAGTTGCGCCGACAGACGCCATGACAGAAACCGTCGCCACGGGGCAGCACCCGACAGATGCCCCGACAGTTGCCCCGAGGCCATCTGTCGGAAGACATGGCTTTCCGACAGTTGCTCCGACAGTTGTCTTCAGAGCAACTGTCGAAAGAGAGCCGGTTCCGACACTTCTTCCGACAGTTGTCCTGAAGGCAACTGTCGGAAGGGACCCCTTTCCGACACTTCCTCCGACAGTTGCCCTGGATACAACTGTCGGAAGGAGGCCCTTTCCGACAGTTGCCTGGCAGCCATGCCTGGCCCAGCCCGGCTCCAGCCTCAACTGGCCGGCTTCCGTCTTCTCCGTATTCGCAGCAGCAGCCCGCACCCCTTTATACACAGCTCCCGTAAGGGAGCTGGTGATCTTGAGGTGTCTAAAAAAAGAGAGAAGGGGTCTCACTACCTTAAAGCGTTACGTATTGGGCAAGAACGGTACATCTCCACAGAGAGGGGTGAGAGCGACAGAAAGACGATTCGCTTAAAGCACAGGCGTTACCTTAAGAGCTACGAGACCTTAAAGGAGGGATAGCTATGAGCGTTGCGACGACAAAAGCCACAGCGCCGGCACAGGTCGCTCCCTGTCACAGAAGGAGCGCCTCTGAAGGCAGGCGCTCCTTTGCCTCCCGCTACCCGCTCGCCCTGTGCACGGAGCTGCCTCCTTCGCAGACGGCCCTCGTGGGAGAGCTGCGCCGTCTGGGCACTCGCCGCCCCCACCTGCTCATCTACCGCTACGGCCTGCGCGACGTCGCCGCCGCCCTGTACTACGTCCTCTCTCAGCAGGGACGCTACCAGCCTCGCAACCCCGGCGGGCTCGTCACCTGGCTGGTGAGAGCCTACCATCGGCGCCAGCTGCAGGGATGGCAGCTCCAGCGCATCATGGGCTTCGTCCGTCGCTTCCGCAGCGCCCCCGCCTGGGTGCGTCTGCGCCTCCTCCTCTGGAGCCAGGTCCTGCACCGCTTCTGGCTCAGCTGCTCCGGGTGGCATCAGCTCCTGCGCCGCTACGGCGCCCATGCTGTGGAAGATGCCCTCCTGCGCCATCCCCAGGCGGACCTGTGGCGCGCAGTGCGTTATCTCCTGGCGCATTGCTATCGTCCCATGCCGGACAGGCTGGAGGCCATCCTGGGCCACGGCGCTTCCTGCCAGGGCCGTCAGGACGTCCTCGCCTGGGCCAGGGAGGAAGAGTTCCGCCACTCCTTCTGTCGCTGCCAGAGAACACGCGGATAACCTGAGGAGGTCGACAGTCCATGCAGCAACGTGTCCAGACTCCCCTTTCTCAGAGCGGAGGCCAGAGCAGCCATCATGGCCCCGCACAGCGGGAGAGCATCCCTCCCGGCAACCGCGCCCAGGACGCCTTCCTGCGCAGCCGCCTGGGCAGGCCTGTAGCTCTCCATCTCCTCCTGCCAGACATCGTCCTGAAAGGGATCCTCATTGCGTACGATGACTACACCCTCCTGGTGCGGACGACTCTGAAGGACGGGGAGCATGATGTCCTCTGCTTCAAGCATGCCATCGCCTTCGTTCGCTGAGACGGCGGGGCCGCAGCCGCGAGGCCGCCTCATGGCTTCTTTCCTCAGGGCCTGCAGGGGGAGAGATGTTTTGCTCGTACTCCGCAATGGCCGTGTTCTCCAGGGGAGGCTCCTGCGATACCGGTCGAGCAACGCCCTGCGCGACCCTGATGCCGTGGCGGTGGCTGCCCGCGCCGAGGCCGGAGGCGCCGTGGTCATCTCCCTCTCCCTCAGCGCGGTGGCAGCGGTGATTCCGGCCTCGGTTTCCGAAGAGCGCGGAAACTGTGGCTCCGGCCTGGCTGGGGGAGGAGGGCCGTGAAGGACCCATTGCCTCCACCAGCCCCATCCGAGGAGACACAGCGCAAACCGCCTCGCTCCTCCATGTGCAGCCCGCGGCCGGCAGGCGCCCTCGTGAGGGCGGCCATGGCCATGGGTGCCCGGCCGGCCATCGCCGTCACCCTGCGTGAGAGCCATGAGGTGGAAAGCGATATGGCTCTCCTCAGGTCCATCGTCGACCTCCTGCGGGCCTACCCGGGAGAGGACGTCCTGCTGATGCGCATTGTGACCCTGGGGGGAGAGCGCTGCTCCTTCCTCTGGAAGGTGGAGGCATGCCGGGAGCTGCGGCTGGCCCTGGCATCGCTTCTCCGTGCCCGGGCCGTCAGCGGAGCGAAGTGGTCAGCCAGCAAGTCATCACGCGGGTGTGGCTCCCGGCCCGACGAGAGCCATTCTGATGCCGGCGCCCTGGGTGATGTTGAGGCGTACACTCGCCTCAGCGGAGGTGGGCCATCCGCCCCCCGCTCTGTGGTATAGTGGGACATGATGAGTATGAGAGGACATCGCACACGCCACCCATCGCGCCGGCTGCCAGCGTCGCCGCGGCGGCTGGGCCTCCCCTTCGCCCGCTGGCGCCCGGGCCAGCGGGAGGCCCTCTCGTGGCTCCTCTCCCGCGACGAGCCCTACCTGTTCCTGGAGGCGCCCACCGGCGCCGGCAAGAGCCTCCTGGGAGTGGCCTTCGCCCGCCTCACCGGAGCGCGTCTCCTGTACGTGGTGCATACCCGTCAGCTGCAGGAGCAGCTGGCCAGGGACTTCCCCGCCGCTGTCATCATGGGGCGGGCCAACTACCCTACAGCCAGCGCCTCACATCTCACCTGTGATGCCTGTGAGCTCCGCCCGGGACGGCGTCACTGCTCCCACTGCTGCTCGCCTCACCTGGGCTGTCGGAGCGAGACTCCTCGCTGCGATGCTCCCGCGCGCTGCCCCTACCTGCGGGCCCGGCGCGAGGCAGAGCAGGCCGAGATAGCGGTCACCAACACCGCCTATCTCCTGCAGGACCTGGAGGCCGGCGGCAACCTCGCCGACGATCGCCACCTGGTGGTCATCGACGAGGCGGACGAGCTGCCCTCTGCCCTGGTCCAGCATCTTGCCCTGGAGATCTCCCTCGCCGACCTGGAGCTGCTGCAGCTGCCGCCGCCTGTTGACCCTCTCTCCCCCCAGGAGTGGTCGCGCTGGGCCGGGGAGGCTCTGCGTGTCCTCCCTGAGAGGAGCAATGCCCTCTCCTGTCGCCTGGACGAGGAGGACGACCCCGGGGAGCGGGCCAGGCTGGCGCTGGCCCTGCGCCGCCTGGAGCTGCTGTCGCCGCCGCTGGAGCGCATCGCGGGGGCCGACCCCGCCTCCTGGGTGGCATCGTGCGACGACCCCCGGCAGGGGCCGTTCCTCCTGCGCCCTCTCTGGCCGGCCAGCTATGCCTCCTCTCTCCTCTGGCACAGACTAACTGGTCGCGTCCTTTTCATGAGCGCCACCCTCCTGGATGCTGCTGCCCTGGCCCGCGAGCTGGGGCTGCGTCCCGGCAGCTGGGCTGCCCTCTCCCTGCCGTCGCCCATCCCGCCCGAACGGCGGCCGGTGCGCTACACCCCCGTTGTATACCTCAACCATGACAACGCCTCCGCCAGCTGGCCCCGGGCGCTCCTTGCCCTGGATGGAATCATCTCCCTGCATCCCCATGAGAGGGGAGTGGTCCACACCCAGAGCTATCGTCTGGCCCGCTATGTGCTGGAGAGGAGCCGTCATCGCCACCGCCTGGTGGGTCACAGCTCAGCATCAGAGCGGCGCCAGGCCCTGGAGGGCCATGGCGCCCGCCGGGAGGCGGTGCTGGTGTCGCCCTCCATGCAGCGGGGAGTGGACTTCGCCGGCGACAGGGCCCGCTTCGCCGTCGTCCTCAAGATGCCCTTTCCCAACCTGGGCGACCCCTGGGTTGCTGCCCGCCTCGCCTCCCCCGGAGGACAGGAGTGGTACGCCCGTGAGACGGTCCGTGCTCTGGTCCAGGCCTGCGGCCGCGTCTGTCGCGGCCCCGACGACTATGGCATCACCTACATCCTGGACTCCCAGTTTGGTCGCTTCCTGCGACGATATCGCCGTCTCTTCCCGTCCTGGTTCCTGGCCGCTCTCTCCGACCAGGACGGCGCGCATAACGCCTTCCCGGGCGACGATGGCCTGGAACAGAGGTTGCCCCGACAGGAAGGCGATGACCCTGATGGTTTCCTGCGACCATCCGCATCTGCCACTGCGACAACGGCGCTTCGAAGGGAGGGATGAGCTATGTACGTGGCGACGCCTTGCGAGGCCGCTCGCTGTCAGGATATCCACCCCAGCAGTCCATGGCATTTCCATCTGTTATGCGACCTCTGCGCTGCATCTCTGGAGGGAGACGACGCCTCCCTTCTTGTGCGCCTGCTCCCTGCTGTCGAGGCGATAAACGCCAGGGAGATGCGCTCTGCCCTGGTCCTCCCTGATGGCAGGGCGCTGTATGGAGCCACCTTCGCCCTGTGCAGCCGGTGTGCGGCCTGCGTCCACGGGGAGACGTCGTGCATCTGCTGCCAGCCCTCCTCCTCCTGGGCCTATCTCCCGCTGGGGGAGGCCATGACAGCCATCGCTCTGCGCCTGGCCGGCGCTGGCCTCTCGCCGTCCTCTGGAGCTGCGAGGTGATGGCCATGCCTGCTGTGCCCCCGGTGCTGCTCATCGACCCCGACGAGGCTGCCCGCGAGGAGGTGCGCCGCCTCCTCTCCGTCTCAGGGCTGGCCGTCACTGCCCATGCTGGTTATGGCCCTGAGGCGCTTCGCCTCCTCCGGGAGACTTCTCCCTCGCTGGTGGTGATGGCCCTGAGGGGGATCCCCCAGCGGGCCCTCATCATGCTGGAGCAGGTGCGGGCCCTCGCTCCCGGGACGCCCGTCATCCTGTATGGCATGCCCTCCCTGGCCGCTGAGGCCATGGCCCTGGGGGCGCGTGCCTGTCTTTCTGACCGGCCTGGCGAGGCGCTGGTGGAAGCCGCCCGCAGGGTGCTGGCCGTGGAGGAAGCCCTGCGCCGTCGCGCCGGCGAGGCCGCCGGGGGTATGACCCTCGCTGTGGTCTCTGCCCGCGGCGGGGTGGGCAAGACCACAGTGGCCGCTGGCCTGGCCGCCGCCTTCGCTGCCCGCCTGGGCCTCTCAACCGTGCTGGTGGACTGCGACCCTTACGGAGGGGCGGCGGGGCTCCTTCCCCGCGAGAAGGGCGCCCCGGCGACGCTGCCTGCTTCGGCCCTGGAGGAGGCGCCGCAGCTGGCTGCCCGCCACGACTTCGTGGTGATAGACACGGCTGCCGGCCTGCGGGAGGAGGCCCTGCAGGCCCTGGAGGTATGCGACCTGGCCCTGCTGGTGACCACGCCAGAGGTGGGCGTCCTGCGGGAGCACGCCCGCGCTCTGGAGCAGCTCGCCGGCTGGGGCTTCCCCGCCGACCGGCTGCTGCTGGTGCTGGACCGTACCCACCCCTCCCACAGGGCGTCGGCTGCGGAGGTGGCCCAGGCTCTCGACCGTCCTCTGACAGCCGACATCCCCTATGACCGGCGGCTGCGGCGGCTGGCCGAGGAGGGCATTACGCCTGTGCTGGGAGCGTCATCGTCGCCGGCCGCCAGGGCCCTGGTGGCGCTGGCCTGCCGGCTAGCCGGTGTCGACGGGCCGGGAGGGGAGCGTCACAGCCTTATGCACAGGTTGCGTTCCCTGCTGTGGCGTGGGAGGAGAGGATGAGTGCTAACCCTTACTTATTCTCACATATGACATGTATGACATGATCGGTCACGAACCATCTGACACAGGAGGTGACAGCTGTGCCCACCGGGTGGCGAATGCCGCTGCACGATAGAGGCCGGCCAGGGCCCCGGGCTGGCCTCAGCCTGGAGAGCTCGCCGGCGCAGCGCCTTTCCCCTGTGAAGACAGACGAGGAGCCTGCAGGGCAGTGGACCCTTCCGCCCGACCTGGAGGAGGCCGCCCTCAACATCTACGAGCGTCTCCTCCAGGAGCTGGACACGCCCCGCCTGGCGCGCATGCAGCCTTCCGAGGCCGAGGAGGCTGTCCGCGAGGCGGCCAGGCGTGAGGTGGAGGCCCTCCTGCCGGACCTGCCTTCTCCCACCCGGGAGCAGGTGGTGCGCCGCATCTCCTGGGAGGTGCTGGGGCTGGGCCCCCTGGAGCCGCTCCTGTCGGACCCCGAGATCACCGAGATCATGGTCAACGCCCCTGACCTGGTCTTCATCGAACGGGGCGGAAAGCTGCGTCGCGTTCCCGTTCGCTTCAGGGATGCCGCCCACATCATGCGCATCGTCCAGCGCATCCTCGCCCCCCTGGGAAGGCATGTGGACGAGGCCTCCCCCATGGTGGACGCTCGCCTGCCCGATGGCTCTCGCGTCAACATCATCGTCCCGCCCCTGTGCCCTCGCAGCCCGGTCATCACCATCCGCCGCTTCCGGGAGAGGCGCTTCTCCCTGGATGAGCTGGTAGCCCTGGGTAGCATGCCGGCAGCGCTGGCCCAGTTGCTTGCTGCCGCCGTCCGCGCCAGGGCCAACATCCTCATCTCGGGCGGCACCGGCTCGGGCAAGACCACCCTGCTCTCTGCCCTCGCCGCCCATATCCCGGAGGAGGAGCGCATCATCACCATCGAGGACCCCATCGAGCTGCGGCTACACAGGGAGCATGTCATCCAGCTGGAGGCGCGTCCTCCCGGCATCGAGGGACGGGGCGAGGTGACCCAGCGGGACCTGCTGCGCAACGCCCTGCGGATGCGGCCCGACCGCATCATCGTCGGCGAGGTGCGGGGCCCCGAGGCCTTCGACATGCTCAACGCCATGAACACGGGCCACGAGGGCTCCCTCTCCACCATCCACGCCAACTCGGTGGAAGATGCTCTCCACCGGCTGGAGAACATGGTGCTCATGGCCGGCTTCGATCTCCCCCTGCGGGCTGTCCGCGAGCAGGTGGCATCGGCCCTGCACCTGGTGGTGCAGGTGGCCCGCCTGGCCGACGGCCGCCGCCGCGTCGTCCAGGTCATGGAGGTCCTGGGTATGGAGGGCGACCAGGTGTCGCGCCAGGAGATCTACCGCTGGCGCCAGACGGGAGTCGACGCCAGCGGCCGCATCCTCGGCCACGACGAGGTGGCGCCCCTGCGGCCTCGTCTGGCAGAGCGGCTGGAGGCAGCCGGCCTGGGCGATGCGGTGTCGGCCCTCATGGCCATGGCAGAGGAGGTGGAAGCCTGGCGCTGATGGCCTCTGTCCTGGTGGGCCTCTCCGTCCTCCTCCTGCTGTGGCCGGCGCGTCGCGCCACCCTGGCCGACCTGGTGCGGGGCCGCCCGGCTCGCTCTGCCCGGGGTCGCACACCCCTGCCGGTGCGCTCTCCCAGGCATGATCCCCTGGCGATAGCCCTCGCCCAGGCGGGGCTATCTCTATCTCCCCTGCGCTTTCGCCTCCTGGCAGCGGCGGCGGGCCTGCCCCTGGGAGGCATCGCCCTCCTGCTGGGGCTGCCCCTCCCTGTCATCGTCGTGAGCCCCCTGGCGTCGCTGCTCGCGGCATCCTGGCTTCTGGGCCATCTCGCCCGCCGCGCCCGCTCCCGCATGGAAGCTGCCCTGGTGGCCGCCCTTCCGCCCCTGGTCTCTTCCCTCCAGGCAGGCATGGGCCTCGAGCAGGCCATCGCCCAGCTGGCCGCCCGCGCGGCGCCGCCCCTGCGGGACGAACTGGAGGCCCTTCTCACCCAGGTCCGCCTGGGCGCCACCGTCCAGCAGGCCCTGGAGTCCATGGCCAGCCGCTGGCCCCTGCCAGCCGTCCGCACTCTTGCCGTCGCCGTCTCCCTCCAGCGCGAGGTGGGCGGCTCCCTGGCCAGCGTCCTCCAGGTGGCCGAGGAGGGGATCCGGGCCCGCCATGAACTCCTGGGGGAGGTTCGCTCCCTCACGGCGCAGCAGCGGCTGACAGCCTACCTCCTCCTGGGGCTGCCCTTCGCCGTCATGGGCGCCCTCTCCCTGTTCTCGCCGGACTATGCCTCTCGCCTGTTCGCCTCCGGCCCTGGTCGTCTTATCCTGGGCGGGGCTGTTCTTCTGCAGGGCGTGGGATACCTGCTGATGCGCTCGCTGATGCGGGTGGATGCCGATGTGGGCTAGCACTGCTGCTGTCCTTGTGGGCCTTGCTGTCCTGGTCTGGCTGCTGCCGTCGCGAGCGCCATCTCGCCAGGGCAGGGGGCTGCGCCCCATCCTGGCTGCCCTGCAGGCCCGCCTGGGGGGTGTGCTGGCGCGCCTCCTGCCTTCCGCCTGGGCGGCAAAGCTGGCTGTCGACCTGGAGAGAGCCGGCCTGCCTCTCAATCTGCCGTCCTTCGTCCTCCTGTGGCTGCTGATGGCCTCAGGCCTGCCCCTCCTGGTCACAGTTGTGGCCGCTGGCGCCGGCAGCCTGGGCCGTCTCCTCCTCCTGATGGCCATCGCCGCAGGCGCGGTGGGGCCTCACCTGTGGCTGAGGATGCGCATCCAGGGGCGGCGCCGCCGCGCCCTGCGCGACCTGCCTGTCTTCCTGGACCTGCTGCGGGTGGCCGTCGAGGCCGGCCAGGGGATAGATGCCGCCATGGCTCACGTCGTGCCCTATCTTCTGCCGCCCCTTTCCGACGAGGTGCGGCGGCTGCTGCAGCAGCTGCGCCTGGGCTACGACCGCGAGGAAGCTTTCACCGCCTTCGCCCGTCGCCTGGATCTGGAGGAGGCCCACTCCCTGGTGGCGGCCATCCTGCAGGCGGAGCGCACCGGCGGGGGCGTTGCCCGCGCCCTGGCCTCCCAGGCCTCCTACCTGCGGGGCAGGCTCAGACAGCGAGCCCAGGAGGAGGCGCGGCGCGCTCCCATCAAGATGCTCTTTCCCATGGCTCTGTGCCTCCTGCCGGCCATGATGCTCCTTCTCATGGGGCCCGCCGTTCTGGACCTCATGCAGAGCCTGCGACAGGCGAGGTGAGAGGCATGTCCTGGCATCTCGACAACTGCCTTCCCTCCGCCGACGGGGACCGCTCTCTTCGGCTCTCCACTCTGCTGGAGGAGGTCATGACCCAGGGGCGCGAAGCACGCCTCCTCCTGCGCGAGGCAGCCTGCCACCTGCGACGCCTTCTGGAGGCCCGCCCCTGGCAGAAGGAGATGGCGGCATTGCGGCGCCGCATCGAGGAGCTGGAGCGGGAGCGTGATGCCCTCTGGCAGGAGCTCTGGCGGCTGAGGGAGCGTGTTGAGGAAGCTGCTCTCGTCATCTCCCTGCCCGAGCGCATGGCCCTCGTGAGGGATGAGATGGCCGCTCTGGGCAACGAGCTGCACCGGCTGGCTCGCGCCATCGAGCGCATGGCCCCCCTCCTGGAGGAGGGCCAGAACGCTTCTTCTCTGGCACCGGACGCCGGGAGGCCATAGCATGCTCCTTTCCCGTCCGGACCGTGGAGAGAAGCCCAGGCTCAGGGCTCAGCCTGTCTGCTGGGGCAGGTGGCAGGCGCCGGACCCTCATGACGTGGCCTGGCGCATCCTCTTCGCTGCCTTGCGCATCTCTGTCGAGTACATGGTGGAGCACATCTTCCTCTACGGCGACGACGCCGGTTGCGACAACTTCCAGAGCTGGCGCCAGTGTCTCCGCTGTGGGATCCTGGATGTGCAGTTCGAGGTCCGTGCTGCGCGCAGCTGCCACTGCGACAACAGCGACCGCGGCCACAATCTCCACTCGCCTGCCATCTGCGGCGCTTATCGGGCCGCTGCCGTCTACCTCATCCACCAGCTACCGCTGGCTGCCGCTGCGCCTGCATTTGATCTGGCGCGACATCCTGCATTGCGTGCACTATCCACCGATGGCGTAACGTCATGGCGAGAGACATCCCCGGTGTCGGCCACAGTGGAATGGCCAGGGAGGTGAGGCGAGCATGACCATGCCTGTAGAGCACTTTCTCCCCGTCCAGAGCCTGCTCCTGGCCGAGGAGGCGCCCCGGGAGACGGCCGCCGTGGCCGCCACCCCCGGGCCCCCGTACACGCTCCACACGATAGCTCCAGGCGACACCCTGTGGGACATAGCCCATCGCTACGGCGTCTCCCTACAGTGGGTGCTCGCCTCCAATCCCGACCTGGCGGCGAGGCCCCACCTCATCCGGCCGGGCGAGCAGGTCCTCATCCCCCATGGGGAGGGGGTCGTCCACCGCCTGCGGCCGGGAGAGCGGCTGGAGGAGATGGTCGCCCTCTACGGCGTCGAGGTCGAGACGGTCCTCTCCCATCCGGCCAATGCCGGCGGCGCTGTTGCCTTCGCCTACGGAGTGGTGTTCGTGCCGTCGCCGCGCCTGCCCGACATGGCCCCCGGCATCGCCCCCTGGCACAGACAGGTGGTGCTGGGGGAGACGACGCCCGACGACGGGATGCCCAGAGGGGCGCCTGTCCTCGGCATCATCACCTCCCGGTTCGGGGAGCTGGCGCCCGAGCTGCGCCGCGGCCCCCACACCGGGGTGGACATTGCCGCTCCCCTGGGAGCACCTGTGCGCGCCACCGCGCCGGGGAGAGTCCTCCTGGTGGGCTATGAGGAGAACGGCTACGGCCTCTACGTCGTTATCGAGCACGGTGCAGGCCTCTCCACCCTGTATGCCCATCTGGAGATGGCGTTCGTCCGGAAGGGCGACCAGGTCATGCGGGGACAGGTCATAGGCCGGGTGGGCTCGTCGGGCAGGAGCACCGGCCCCCATCTCCACTACGAGGTGCGGCTTGCAGGCAGACCTGTAGACCCCGGGCCCTACATGGCGCTGGAGGGGAGATAGTGTCCAGGCTGCGG